>Ga0213834_100063_pt1 | contig 146869 bp, 127 predicted proteins | sample SWPTP12_FD_160580 | JGI IMG/M metagenome (GOLD analysis project Ga0213834, IMG submission 160580) | Coastal seawater microbial communities from Marineland, Florida, United States - SWP TP1 #2 | ecosystem: Environmental > Aquatic > Marine > Coastal | place: USA: Florida | collected 2016-08-06 | reverse complement strand
GAAGACCATCGAAGGTACCTTCATCGCCCCCCAAGGTCGCTATGCCCTGGTGGTTGGCCGCTTCAACAGCTTCGTCGTGGAAAGCCTGGTGAGCGGTGCCGTTGATGCCCTGGTTCGCCATGGCGTGAGCGAAAGCGACATCACCATCATCCGCGCGCCTGGCGCTTTCGAAATCCCGCTGGTCGTGCAGAAAGTCGCCCAGCGCAGCGAATTCTCCGCAATCATCGCCCTGGGCGCTGTCATCCGCGGCGGCACTCCGCACTTCGAATACGTGGCTGGCGAATGCACCAAAGGCCTGGCCCAGGTTTCCATGGAGTTCGGCGTTCCGGTCGCTTTCGGCGTACTGACTGTCGACTCCATCGAACAAGCCATCGAACGTTCCGGCACCAAGGCCGGTAACAAAGGCGCTGAAGCTGCGCTGTCCGCCATCGAGATGGTCAGCCTGTTGGCGCAGTTGGAGGCCAAGTGATTAACGACGAAAGCGATCAGTTCAACCCGCGCGACCCTCGCCCGGCCGATGCTGGCAAGCCCTCCAAGAGTGAAAAGCGCCGTGCCGCGCGCAAGCTTGCCATGCAGGCACTGTATCAATGGCACATGGCCAAGCAGTCGCTGAACGAGATCGAAGCCCAGTTTCGGGTCGACAACGATTTCAGTGACGTCGATGCCGCTTACTTCCGCGAAATCCTGCACGGGGTTCCTGCGAAGAAGGCCGAGATCGACGTCGCGCTGACCCCTTGCCTGGACATCACCATCGACGAACTGGACCCGGTTGAACTGGCGGTACTGCGCCTGTCCACCTGGGAAATGCTCGAGCGCATTGACGTGCCGTATCGCGTGGTCATCAACGAAGGCATCGAGCTGGCGAAAGTCTACGGCTCGACCGATGGTCACAAGTTCGTCAACGGCGTACTCGACAAGCTGGCTCCGCGTCTGCGCGAAGTCGAAGTGAAGGCTCACAAGCGCTGAGGCGTCTGGATTTCCAGACCTGAGCGTATGACGCCATGGGCGAATTCGAGCTGATCCGCAATTACTTCGCCGCTGCGCCCTGCGCGCAGTCCGGCGAAGGCGTTGCCTTGGGCATCGGTGATGATTGCGCCCTGTTGTCGGTGCCTGCCGGCGAACAACTCGCTGTTTCGACCGACACACTGGTCGCCGGGGTGCACTTCCCCGACGTCTGCGATCCTTTCCTTTTAGGCCAGCGTGCCCTCGGCGTTTCTGCCAGCGACCTGGCAGCCATGGGCGCCAAGCCCCTCGCATTCACCCTTGCCCTGACCCTGCCGGAAGTTTCTGCCGCCTGGCTGGAAGCGTTCGCGCGCGGCCTGAATCTGATGGCGCAGGGCTGCTCGCTGCGTCTGATCGGCGGCGATACCACGCGCGGACCGCTGAGCATTACCGTGACCGTATTCGGCGCGGTGCCTGCGGGCATGGCGCTGACGCGTGCCGGTGCGAGACCGGGCGATCTGCTCTGCGTGGGTGGTGCGTTGGGCGACGGCGCCGGTGCGCTGCCGCTGGTGTTGAACCAGCGCAGCAGCGAGGCGTCTACCACTCAGGCCTTGCTTGCGCGGTACTGGTCGCCCCAGCCGCAGCTGGCGCTGGGTCAGGCACTGCGCGGCAACGCCACGTCGGCGCTGGACATTTCTGACGGCTTGCTGGGCGATTGCGGTCATATTGCCCTGGCATCGGGCGTTCGCTTGTTGATCGAGCGGGACAGGATTCCAATGTCCGACGCGCTGCTGAGATTTTTCGGACGAGACGAAGGGCTGAATGCCGCTCTAAGCGGCGGCGATGACTACGTGCTCGCATTCACCTTGCCGCCATCGCGGCTTGATAGTCTGACCTCGGCTGGCTGGCCCGTATCGGTGATCGGTCAGGTGGTTGCAGGCCAGGGCGTGGCATTGCTCGACGACCTGGGGCAGGACGTCACTCCGTTGACTCGGGGTTACCAACATTTTCGGGAGACACGGTGACAGATCATCCTAATCAGGTCCCGGCGGAGAACGTTCCTCCGTCGGTCTGGACCAATCCCTGGCATTTTCTGGCCTTCGGTTTCGGTTCAGGCACCTTGCCCAAAGCGCCCGGAACCTGGGGCTCGATGGTCGCGGTGCCTTTCATTCCTCTGTGGCAGATGCTGCCGGACTGGGGTTACTGGCTGATGCTGGGGATCACCATGCTGTTCGGCTTCTGGCTGTGCGGCAAGGTGGCCGACGATCTGCGCGTGCACGACCACGAAGGCATCGTCTGGGACGAAATGGTCGGGATGTGGATCACGCTCTGGCTCGTGCCGGAAGGCTGGGTCTGGCTGCTGGTCGGGTTTCTGGTGTTCCGCTTCTTCGACATTCTCAAGCCCTGGCCGATTCACTGGATCGACAAGCACGTGCACGGCGGCGTCGGCATCATGCTCGACGACGTTCTGGCTGGGGTTTTTGCCTGGATGGCGATGCAGGGTCTAGTCTGGCTGTGGGGAGTGATATAGGAACCACACTCATGGGCGGTCTCGGGAAGGTCTTGCTGCTGGGTCTGTCGCTGTTGGCGACGGGGCTTTGCGTGGCCGCCGAGCCAGGCGGCAGCGACCTTCCGACCGAGAAGCCCGATGACATCGTGCTGGTCAGCGAGCAATGGAATGCCTACACCGAAGCCGACGGGACCGGCCTGGGTTGGGACCTGATGCGCGAGGTGTTCGAGCCCGCTGGCGTCAAGGTGCAGTCCCGTATCGAGCCCTACACCCGGGCGGTCGGGCTGGTGCAGCGAGGTGAGGCCGATGCCTGGGTCGGCGCCTACGAGAACGAGGTCGAAGGCACGCTATATCCGAAATGGCACTACGACACCGATGAAATCTACGCACTGGGCCTGGCTTCCCACCCTGCGCCGACACTGCAGAATCTGGGCAGCTACCGCTTGGCGTGGGTTCGCGGTTACGAGTTTCAGCATTACTTGCCCAACGTGGTTCATTTCAACGAGGTGGCGCGACGGGACCACATCCTCTCGATGCTCGAACACGGCCGTGCCGATCTGTACATCGATGCCAAACCGGAAGTCGACTTCATCCTCGGCCAGACCAAAGCGCCGCAGAGTTACCGCACGACGTACCTGACCGCGATCCCGCTGTACCTGAGTTTTGCCGACAACGCTCGCGGTCGCGCCCTGCGGGATGTGTTCGATGAGCGCATGGCGCATCTGGTGCGGTCCGGCAGGCTGAAACCGATATTCGCTCGCTGGAAGCAGCCTTATCCGTTCGATGCAAACGATGTTCACAGCGCTGGCAGCGCCGGCCAATGATCAAACTTCCTGATCTGAATAGCCGACAATTCAGCCTAAGCGTCTGCTGGAACGTGCTGTTACAATGCCGCCTTGCGAATTTCCAGCCCTCATACTGATCAGGAGCACACGGTGCCCGTCGTATTTGTCGCGGCTTCCAAGCTGCCTACCCCTTTTGCCACTTTTACAATGAACGGTTTCCTCGAAGAGGAAAACGGTCGCGAGCATGTCGTACTTACCCTCGGTGATGTGTCAGATGGCGCCCCTGTGCTGGGGCGCGTGCATTCCGAATGCCTGACCGGCGATGCCTTGTTCAGTCAGCGCTGCGACTGCGGCTCCCAACTGGAAGCGGCCTTGCGCGCAATCGCGTCGCAAGGTCGTGGTGTGTTGCTCTACCTGCGTCAGGAAGGGCGTGGCATCGGCTTGATGAACAAGATCCGTGCCTATGAATTGCAGGACGGCGGGGCCGATACAGTCGAGGCGAACGAGCGTCTGGGCTTCGCCGCCGACCAGCGCGATTACGCCATTTGCCTGCCGATGCTCGAGCATCTGGGCATCAAGTCGCTGCGACTGATGACCAACAACCCGCGCAAGGTCAAAGCGCTGACTGACATGGGTATCAACGTGGCCGAACGCGTGCCGCTGCACACCGGCCAGAATCCGCACAACAAACTCTATCTGGCGACCAAGGCCGGCAAGCTCGGCCACATGATGGGCAATGAGCATCAAAGCGAGGTCGACCCTGCGTGACACGCGGTAACGTGCGCCGTCGCCTGGCGTTGGCCTGGTGGCGGCAGATGGCCCTGACGCTGGGCCCGTTACTGGTGGTCTGTATGTTCTTCGGCGGCGGCGAGGCTACCGGTCCTTCGGTTTTCGCCATGCCATTGTTCATCGCGGGCATCGCCTCGATGTTCGTCAGCCTCAAGCCATTCGGTGTGTACAAGCGCTCTCTGATCGCCACGCAGAAGGCGCTCGACACCCCTGAAGAGCCTGCGGCCTGGCTGAAACTGGCCGCCGACCGGCGCATGGCCTTCCTCGCTGCAGGCTTGCCTGCGTGGATTGCGGCGCTGGCGGTCTTCGCCGATCTGGAGCCCGTCGCGCTCGCGTTGCTGGCGCTCTCCAGCGTTGTTTTGCTGCTCCTCTATCGCATCCCCCGTCAGCTGGCCTGATGCGCCTCTTCCTAGCCTGCCTGCTGGCGCTGATGGTAAGCCCTGCGCTGGCCGTCGAGCGCGTGATCAGCCTTGCGCCATCGCTCACTGAGATCGTGATCGAGCTCGATTCGGCCGATCTGCTGGTTGGCGTGCTCGACGGTGGCGAACGTCCCGCGCAGGTGCAGGCGTTGCCCTCGGTGGGTCGTTACGGCCAATTGGAAATTGAGCGGCTGCTCAGCCTCCAGCCTGATCTGTTGTTGCTCTGGCCCGGCAGTGTCGGCGTCGCGCAGCGTGAACAATTGCAGCGGCTGAACATTCCGACCTTCATCGCCGAGCCGCACACGCTGGATCAACTGGCGGATCAGATCGAACAGATCGGCGAGCGCCTGGGCCGTGGCGAACGTGGGCGTCAGTTGGCCGGTGAATTTCGCCAGAGGCTGTCCGGGCTTCGCGAGCGTTATCACCGCAACGCCCCGATGCGCGTGTTCTATCAGGTATGGGATCCGCCGCTGTATACGGTCGGTGGCGGGCAGATCATCAGTGATGCGCTGAGTGTGTGCGGCGCGCGAAATGTCTTCGACGACCTGACCCTGCCAGCGCCGCAGGTGAGTCTGGAGGCGGTGTTGCAGCGTGATCCTGATGTGATCGTGGCCAGTGATGCCGCGCTGTTGAAGGCCTGGACCACGTGGCCTCAATTGAAAGCCGTCAGGGCGCAGCGTTTGCTGTCAGTGCCCGACAAAGGCCTGGAGCGGGCGAGCGGGCAGATGATCGAGGCCGTTGCGAAGTTGTGTGAAGCGATAGCGCCAGATCGCTGAACGTGCTGATGTCGATACTTCTGTGGGACTGAGCCAGCGGCCTCTTAAGCCCTTTTCGATCAGCGGCGTAATACCCGCCGCTTTCCCGGCTAAAGCCGGTCCTACGAAAACCTTGCAGCGTCTGGCCTGACCGGCTAGAGCCGGTCCTACGAAAATCTTGCAGCGTCTGGCCTGACCGGCTAGAGCCGGTCCTACGAAAACCTTGCGGCGTCTGCCTGACCGGCTGAAGCCGTCCTACGAAAACCTTGCGGCGTCTGTAGGACCGGCTTCAGCCGGGAAGAGGTCGGTGCATGCTGTGGAGATGGAGCGGCTGGAATCAGTGTTCTTCCGATGGCAGCCCCGAGCAAGCGCTTCCCCAAGTGACTTGCCGTTTTTCTAAAGACCAGACGGCGCCAGTGGCGGCATGGTGTGGCGAGTCATAACTCAGGCGTCCAGGTGACGCCGAACATCCACGTCCGGCCTTCTTCGCGATAGCCATAATTGCCGCCATCGAAGCTGTACAGCGTGCGGCTGTAGCGTTTGTCGAAGGCGTTATCCAGCTTGAATTCCAGCTTTACCTCGTCGCTGGCTTTCCAGCTGCTGCGCAAACCGAACAAGGTGTAACCGCCGATAGCCTGGGTGTTGGCTTCGTCGTTGAAGCTGCTGCTCACCGCCTGCCAGCTGGCGCCAACGCCGAGCCGATCGAATTGACGATCCAGGTCCAGATTCAGGGTTCTGCGCGCGCGCCGGTTGAGCGTGCGGCCGGTGTCCCGGTCGCGCGGGTCGATGATCGATGCGCCCAGTTTTCCGGTCCAGCCGAACAGCTGTTGCTCCAGCGCGGCTTCAAACCCATTGATTCGTGCCGAAGCGATGTTCTGCGGTCGGAAGTCACTGTCCAGCGCGATGGCGTCCTGCAGGTCGGTGCGATACAGCGACGCCTCCAGCTTGCTCGTATCACTCAAGCGGCTTCGCCACTGCAGCTCGTAACTTTTCGAATGCTCGGGCTTGAGATTCGGGTTACTGAAGTCCGGGTAATAGAGATCGTTGAAGGTCGGCGCACGGAAGCCTTCGCTGTAGGAAACCAGCAGGTCGTTGGCGTCGTTGAGCGCTAACGTCAATGTTCCGCTCCAGGTGTTCTGGCTGCCGAACTGCTGATTCTGATCGTGACGCAGGCCCAGCTCCGTGGAGAATCCGTCGCCCTTGTACCGATGCTGGACGAACGCAGCACGATTCCATCGGCTGTCTTCGTCGAACGCGGTGCTGCTGTTGACCCGGTCTTCGTAGGTGTCCGCGCCGAGCATGAGGCTGTTGCGCGCATCAAGAGTCAGATCGTTCTGCCAGTTGATCGAGTCGCGGTAGGTGTTGAAGACATAGCGATCGTCGCTGAGCTTGTCGAAGGTCTTCTCGCGGTTTTCGCTGTGCCCGATCTCGAGGCGGGTTTTCCAGCCTTCATTGACGCGCGCATCAATGTAAGTCCCCAGGCTGCTCAGCTCGAAATCGCTGTACTGCTGCTGGCCAACGGTGTTGAAGGTAACCGGGTCGAACAGCCCGAACGGATTGTCGAACTCGGTCTTGCCCCGGTTATCCAGCGCGTTGACGCCCACTTCCACGTCATCGCTCAGCCAGTGGCTGAGGTTCAGGCTGTACGCTGTGTTGCGGTAGGCGTCATGATCGGCATCGCTGGCGAACGACGGCCCCGTGCGGTTTATGCCTGCTGTCTCGTCGAGGCTGGTGCTGAGGTTGAAATGTGTCCGCTCGTCCCCGCCTGACAGTCCCAGGCTGTGCTGCCAACTGTCGCGATTACCCAAACCACTGTGCACGCGCGCTTGCAGGCCTTGCTCGACGCCGCGTCGGGTGAAGATCTGGATCACGCCGCCGATGGCGTCGGCCCCGTAGACGACAGAACGCGAGCCACGCAGCACTTCCACCCGCTCGATCTGATCGACGCTCAGGTATTGCAGCGCGCTGTCGGCCGACGTGGCATTGGCGATGCGTTGGCCATCCACCAACACCAGGCTCTGCGCGGCTTTAGTGCCGCGGATGTAGATGCCGGGCAGACTGCCGCGTCCGCCGCTGGGCGCGATTTGCACGCCCGGTACGCGGTTGAGCAGGTCGGTGAGGTCGGTCGGCTGCAAGCGCTCGATGTCCTGGCGCGTGAACACCGTGTTCGCGGCGGTGCTGGCGTCGCGCTGTTCGACCTGACGATTGGCGCTGATCAGCACGTCGGGGAGTTTGAGCGCGTTTTCCCGGTCGGGCAGGTCGGCGAAGGCTTGGGACGCGGGCAGCAGAGACAGGGTGAGGATAAAGCGGTGCAGGGTCATGTTTTTTCTTGTCTAACGCGATCTCTGTAGGAGCGCGCTTGCCCGCGATGCGAAAGTCCATCCGACATATCTGCGTCGTTGGAAAAATCTATCGCGGGCAAGCGCGCTCCTGCAGTGAAACGCGGTTTCAGTGATCGTTCCCACGCTCTGCGTGGTAACGCTTCCGGGCGCTCCGCGTCCAGCGCAGAATGACGCGGAGCGCCATGGGATGCATTCCCACGCCGAGCGCGGGAATGATCAGAGGAGCAGTCAGGCGTTCTGGATTTTTTGCAAACGCTCGTTGATCGACGCTTTGATTCCGGCGGCATCCAGCCCGCATTCCGCGAGCATTTGCGCAGGTTTGGCGTGCTCGACGTAAACGTCTGGCAGACCCAGATGCAGCACCGACTTGAGAATGTCTTCCCGTGCGAGGAACTCGCTCACCGCCGCGCCTGCACCCCCCATGATCGCGTTTTCTTCGATCGTGACCAGCAGATCGTGGCTGGCGGCCATGACGCGCACCATGGCTTCATCCAGCGGTTTGACGAAGCGCATGTCGACCACGGTCGCGTCGATCTTCTCGGCGACGACCAGCGCTTCGGACAACTGCACGCCGAACACCAGCATCGCCACTTTGCTGCCCTGACGGCGGACGATGCCCTTGCCGATCTCCAGCGGCTCGAGGCTGCTTTCGATCACTGCATTCGGGCCGGTGCCGCGTGGGTAACGCACGGCGGCAGGGCCGTTGAACCGGTGCCCGGTGGTGAGCATCTTGCGCAGTTCGTTCTCGTCGCTTGGCGTCATCACCAGCATGCCGGGGATGCAGCGCAGGTAAGACAGGTCGAAGCTGCCGGCGTGAGTCGGACCGTCTTCGCCTACAAGACCGGCACGGTCGATGGCGAACAGCACATCGAGATTTTGCACCGCGACATCGTGAATCAACTGGTCGTAGCCGCGCTGCAGGAACGTCGAATAGATCGCCACGACCGGTTTGCTGCCTTCGCAGGCCATGCCGGCCGCCAGGGTCACGGCGTGCTGCTCGGCGATCGCGACGTCGAAGTAACGCTCGGGGAAGCGCTCGCTGAACGCCACCAGATCAGAGCCTTCCTTCATGGCCGGCGTGATACCGACCAGGCGCTCGTCAGCCTCGGCCATGTCGCATAACCATTGGCCGAAAACACCGGAATACTTGGGACCGCTGGCTTTTTTCGGCTCCGCTGGCGCGTCGAGTGGGTCGAGTTTGGTGATGGCGTGGTAGCCGATCGGATCGACTTCCGCCGGCGCGAAGCCCTTGCCCTTCTTGGTGACCACGTGCAGGAACTGCGGGCCCTTGAGGTCGCGCATGTTGCGCAGCGTGGCGATCAGCGTTGGCAGATCGTGGCCATCGATCGGGCCGATGTAATTCCAGCCCAGCTCTTCGAACAGCGTACCCGGCACCAGCATGCCCTTGGCGTACTCCTCGGTGCGGCGGGCAATTTCCCACGCGCCGGGCAGACGCGAGAGCACCTTCTTGCTGCCTTCTCGCATGCTGGCGTACGTGCGGCTGGAGAGAATCTTCGCCAGGTAGTTCGACAGTCCGCCCACGTTGCGCGAGATGGACATGTCGTTGTCGTTGAGGATCACCAGCATGTCCGCGTTGACTTCCGGCGCGTGGTTCAATGCCTCGAACGCCATGCCCGCGGTGAGGGCGCCATCGCCGATGACCGCGATCGACTTGCGCTCGCTGCCTTGCAGGCGAGCGGCAATGGCCATGCCCAGCGCAGCACTGATTGACGTGCTGGAGTGGCCCACACCGAAGGTGTCGTACTCGCTCTCGCTGCGGCGCGGAAACGCCGCCACGCCGCCTTTCTGGCGCAGTGTCGACATCTGCTCGCGACGACCCGTGAGGATCTTGTGCGGGTACGCCTGATGACCGACGTCCCAGACCAGCCGGTCGTCGGGGGTATCGAAGACGTAATGCAGGGCAACGGTCAGTTCGATGACACCAAGGCCGGCGCCAAAATGGCCGCCCGTCTGGCCAACGGTATAGAGCAGCTCCAGGCGCAGTTCATCAGCCAGGGCTTCGAGCTCTGCTTCACCTAACCGGCGCAGGCCGTCCGGCGTCGCTGCCTTGTCGAGCAGTGGCGTGGACGGGCGCTCGCGGGGAATCTCTTTGAACGTCGTGGGCATCAGGCGAATCGTTATAAGTAAAAGAGGCGGCAGTTTACCTGATGCATCGCAAGCTGCCCACGCGGGACAGCAATGCGATGCTCAGCTCGGTCTGTTTGAGCGGCGGGCGCTCTTGTAGGAGCGCACGCGGGCGCGATAAATCCATCGGATGAGAAAAATCTGCGCGATGCCCGGTCAGGCAGGGGAAAACCCGCCTGATCGCAACGTGACCGGGACGGGCAATCAGTTGCGGCGTTCGACGATGTAACGGGCCAGCGCCCGCAGTGGCTCAGCTGCCGCGTCGAAAGGTCGCAGCGCAACCAGTGCCTGATCGCGCAGTTCCAGCGCGTACTGTTTGGCTTGATCCAGACCCAGCAGCGCAGGGTAGGTCGGCTTGTCGCGGGCGATGTCTGCACCCTGACGTTTGCCGAGGGTCGCGGTATCGCTTTCGACATCGAGGATATCGTCCTGCACCTGGAAAGCCAGGCCGATGGCGCGAGCGTAGATTTGCAGCGAGTCGAGCTGCGTCTTGCTGGCACGGCCGCTGGCCAGAGCGCCGAGCCTGACGCTGGCTTCGATCAACGCGCCGGTCTTGTGGCGGTGCATGAACTCGAGCGCGGTCTGGTCGAGCTTCATGCCGACCGATCCCAGATCGATCGCCTGCCCGCCGACCATGCCCGCAGGCCCGGCCGCGTGGGCGAGGGTGGCGACCATCTTGAGGCGGGTGTCGGCGTCCTGCGGCGTCAGCCCGCTGTCGCTGAGTACGCTGAACGCCAGGGTCTGCAAGCCATCGCCGGCGAGGATCGCGCAGGCTTCGTCGAACGCCTTGTGGGTGGTCGGCATGCCGCGACGCAGATCATCGTCGTCCATGGCCGGCAAATCGTCGTGGACCAGCGAATACGCGTGGATCAGCTCGACGGCGCAGGCGGCGCCATTCGCCTGTTCGGCGTTGCCGCCCAGCGCTTCGCACGCGGCATAGACCAGCAGCGGGCGCACGCGCTTGCCGCCATTGGTCACGCTGTAGCGCATGGCAGCATAAAGACGGGTGAGTTCAGGGGCGGGTGCATCGAACAGGCCTTCCAGCGCCGCATTGACGCGAGCCTGGCTGAGGGCCTGATATTCGGCAATCATTCGGGCTGTTCCGCGTCGAAGGGTTCCTCGGCCAGTTCGCCATCGCGCTCCAGCAGAACCTGGACCTTCTGTTCGGCCTGAGCCAGGGCGCTTTGGCATTCACGCGTGAGGCGAATACCTTGTTCAAAAGCGGTCAACGAATCTTCCAGCGACAGCTCGCCGTTCTCCAGACGCTCGACCAGCGTTTGCAGATCCGTGAGGGACTGTTCGAAATCCAGTGCAGCTTTCTTGCGGGCCATGGCGGCTATCCCGGTAGACGTTAAACCGGCGCGACACTAGCAGAGCGGCGGCGATGGGGCAAATGAGAGGTGCCGGGCGGGGAACGCTTCGGGCGTGAATTTTCGCCGAGCGCCGCAATGGTCAGCGCGCTTGCCCGCGACTCGTCGTGCCTCCAACGCATCTGCGTCGTTGCACGTCTCCATCGCGGGCAGGCACGCTCCAGGAGCAGGCCCTGTTTCAGATCCCGGCGTAACGCCGGATCACAGGAAGGTGAATACCGACTCGGCCGGCAGACGCGATTTCGGCAGTTTGGCGTTGAAATCGCCTTCGCTGCGGTAGCCCAGGCTGACGATTACCAGGCTGGTGAAGCCTTTGTCGCGCAGGCCCAGTTCTTCGTCCAGCTTCTTGAAATCGAAGCCTTCCATCGGCGTGGCGTCCACACCCAGCGAAGCCGCGCCCAACAGCAAGGTGCCCAGCGCCAGATAGGTCTGTTTCTCCATCCAGTGCTGCACGTCCTTCTGATCGAATTTGTGCATGTTCACGTAGCCACGGCGGGATTTGTCCTGACCGGCCTTGGCTTCGTGGTTGGCAAAGCGCCCGTCGCTCTCTTCTTTTGCCAGCACCGCTTGCAGGTGAGCTTCGGGCATCTCGGTGCGCGTGCACAGCACGATCACGTGGGAGGCGTTGAGGATCTTGCTCTCGTTGTACACGAAACCGCCTTCGGCACCTTTGGCCACGCGCGCTTTGCCTTGATCGTCAGACGCGACGATGAAATGCCACGGCTGTGAGTTCACCGAAGAAGGGCTGTGGCGCAATTGGTCCAGCAGCGTCTCGATGGTCTCCTGCGGGATCTTGCGGGTGGCGTCGTACGCCTTGGTGGTGTAGCGGGATTTAGCCAGAGCAGTGAGTTGCATGGTGTTCTCCGAATCTAAAAGGTCAGGCAGATTGACGAAAAAGCCAGGTATCGGCCGCCGCGAGCGGCGACAGGCCTTCGCGACAGATCAGGTAATCAAGCTCGCTGACCACGGCGTTGCCGAGGGACAGGCGAGTCAGTTCATCGAGCAGTTCGGGCGCCATGCGCTGAGCCACTTCTTCACGCACGATCAACGTGGCGTCGTCCTGGCCGCCGAGCAGTCCTTTGGGTTCTGCCAGTTCGCGGATGGCGTAGCGGTGATGCAGAAACTGCGGATGCCACAGCGGCACCACGAACCACTCGCGGCGTTCTACAGACTTTTCGAAGCGAGTGAAACAGTCGGCTTCACTGCCGTTTTCAAAGTGGTAGCCCAACTCGGCCAGGCCATATTGCTCCACCATCGCCCTGGAAAACCGGCTGATACCGGCGCCCGGATTGATGCCCTGAATCAGATGGCTCATCCGCGATGCCACCTCTGGTCGAGCCAGGTCCATCACGCTGGCGACCTGGTCGACCGGCACATACTCGGGCACGCCCCAGATGCAATAAGGCTGATACAGCACGCCCAGTTTGCGGGTGTTCGCGGCGTGGGGCGCGAGGTAGCCGCCATGGCTGGCCGGCAGCCAGGCCGACACCAGCATGTCGACCTCGCGCGCGCCGTAACGCAGAAACATTGTTTCGTGGGGCGAGGTGCTGGTGATCACCTCGTATCCGTGCCGCTCCAGAATCCGCTGCACGACAGCGGCGCTGGCGGCGTGAAAGCTCAGATCGATATTGCCCAGACGAATGACCGGTTTCATGGCCCTGGCCCTCTGTCAGCGAGTGGGAGCCGGCGCGGCGTCAATTTTCACGCGCAGCAGGCTGTAAGGTTTTTCGCGAAGATCCTTGCCGTCATGAAAACCCGCCTGACGCTGCAACTGGTTGGCGGTGAAATACAGGTAGCCATCCGGGCCGACCGACAGCGTGTCCGGCCACAGCACGCGAGGGTCATGCACGATGGTCTGCCAGCTGCCATCGGCCAGGCGCTTGCGAATGCCGTTGTGCTCGTAATCGCCGGCGTACACGGCGCCGTTGGCGTCGGCTTCGAGACCGTCCGAGGCGCCTTTCTCGCCGAGATCCTTCACGGCCGCTGCCAGCTGCGCTTCGCTGACGTTCGGGTCGCGCAACAAAGCGGTCGGGACCGAGTACAGGTGGCGACTGGAAAGCGGGCAGAAATACAGGGTCTTGCCGTCAGCGGACAGCGCGATGCCGTCGGACGCCACGCCCAGTGTCTTGGCCTTGCCGTCCGGCCCTTTAGTGATCAACGCGGCCTGGCCCTCTACCACCGGAACGAAGTCGGGGTCGACCGACGTGGATTGCGCCCCGCTCAGACGGCGTGTCGCCTTGCCGCTGGCAATGTCCATCACGATGATTGCGCCAGGGCCTGAAACCGAGGAGTCGGTGACGTAAACGGTGCCCTCTTTGCCTGTGCGGAAATCGAAGCGCATGTCGTTGACGTAGGTACTTGGCAGGATCACGTTGGCCGGGAACACCAGCGTTTTGACGATCTTGTTGCTGGCCAGATCAACCGCGACCAGTTTGGCGCCGCCCGCTTTGGGCGCGGCGAAGTTCGGCGCAGCGGTATCGAGCAGCCAGACTCGGCCCTGGCCGTCCGCGACCACGCTTTGCACGCTGATCAGCCCTTTGGCCGGTGCTTTCGGGTCTTCGCGATTGAATGCAGCGTCGGGATAGGCCACGACTTTGCCGTCGCGAATTTCGCCCACGGTGAAGGGCACGTCATCGCCCCAGCGTGGGTAGTTGACGAAGATTCGTCCGGTTTCAGTGACGGTCACGCCGGTCGGCATGGCGTCGTGAAAGGTGAAGACCTGTTCCAGCTGACCGATGGTTTTTTCCGCTGGCGCGTTGCCCGGCATGGCCGAAACGCTGGCTGCGAACGTGGTCTGGCTGGCGAGTGCGACTGACAAGGCCAGTGCCGACCACGCTAAATGCTTTTTCATGGACATGACAGTGCTCCGTGGCCTGCCGGAGCAGGCCATTTGATGATGGAAAAGGGGGTTAGAAACCTTCCAGAACGATCTTGCCCTTGGCTTTGCCGCTCTCGATCACGGCATGAGCGCGGCGCAGGTTCGCGGCGTTGATCGCACCGAAGTGCTCGCCCAGCGTGGTCTTCAGCACGCCTTTGTCGATCAGTGCCGATACGCGGTCCAGCAGCTCATGCTGCGCGATCATGTCCGGGGTTTCGTACAGCGAACGCGTGAACATCAGCTCCCAATGCAGCGACAGTGCCTTGCGTTTCATCGGGACGACATCGAGGGTTTTCGGGTCGTCGATCAGCGCCAGCTGGCCTTGCGGGCGCAGCGCTTCGATCAGTTGAGGAAAATAACTGTCAGTGTGCGTCAGGCTCGCAACATGGCTGACCTGGCCAACGCCGATTGCCTTGAGTTGCTCGACCAGCGGCTGGCTGTGATCGATGACGTGGTGGGCGCCGAGGCCTTTGACCCATTCGCGGGTTTCGGGACGCGACGCGGTGCCGATGACGGTCAGCTTCGTCAACTGACGAGCAAGCTGAACCAGAATCGAGCCGACGCCGCCGCCCGCACCGATGATCAACAGACTGTCACCTTCACCACCGCCTTCGGTAACGCCCAGTCGATCGAACAGCAGCTCCCACGCAGTGATGGATGTCAGCGGCAATGCGGCCGCGTGGGCGTTGTCGATGGACTTGGGTTTGTGGCCGACGATGCGCTCGTCCACCAGATGGAATTCACTGTAGTTGCCAGGACGCGCGATGGAACCGGCGTAGAACACCTCGTCGCCGGCCTTGAACAGCGAAACCTCGCTGCCGGTTTCGCGAACCACACCGACCGCGTCCCAACCGACCACCTTGGGCTCAGTTGCGGCGGAACCTGCGCGCACTTTGGTGTCCACCGGATTCACCGAAATCGCTTTGACCTCGACCAGGAGGTCACGCGGCCCAGGAGTGGGCTTGGGCAAATCCATGTCCATCAGCGCGTTCGGGTCTTCGATGGGCAAGCCGTGTTGGGTAAAGGCGATTGCTTTCATGGCGCTCTCCGTAGAGGGATTCGATTTGAAGTTGGACCTATCATGTTCTTGTTCCTCCCTCAGAAAAACCGGCAGAATCCGCCAACACTTTCACGGCTGGAGTGAAAATGATCCGCATCGATGACCTGGCGCTGTTCGTTCGTACGGCGGCTTTAGGCAGCTTTTCCAATGCCGCCCGCGAGGTCGACTTGTTACCCGGTCAAGTCGCTGCCGCAATAAAGCGCCTGGAGCGTGAGCTGGATATCCGACTGTTCGCTCGCTCCACGCGCAGCCTGCGTCTGACTGCCGAAGGCGAGCAGTATCTGCCGACCGCGCAGAGCGTGCTCGACACCTTGCGTGATGGCCGGGAAAAACTGCGACGCGAAAGCGCGCAATTGCAGGGCACGCTGCAGGTGGCTGCGCCCTCCGATCTGGGGCGAAACCTGCTGCTGCCCTGGCTGACCGCTTTTCGCCGGCAACATCCTGCGCTGAACCTGCGTTTGTACGTTTCCGATCAGGTCGCCGACATGTTTCGCGACCCGGTCGATGTCGCCATTCGTTATGGCGTGATCGAAGACGCTCAATACATCGCCTTGCCGCTGGCACCCTGGAATCGACGCGTGCTGGTGGCTGCGCCCGATTATCTGGCGCGCAAAGGCAGGCCGCTGGTGTCTGACGATCTGGGGCGTCATGACTGCCTTCTGTTCACGCTCAGCGGTCGCGTGTATGACAAGTGGCGAGTCGGCGGGCGGGTGATTTCAGTGTCGGGCCCGCTGTTGACCGACGATGCCGATCTGGTGCGGCGCTGGGCCGTGGCGGGCGAGGGCGTGGCGTACAAGTCGTGGCTGGATGTGTGCGATGACGTGCGGTCGGGCGCGCTGGAGTTGCTGTTGCCGGATTACCCCGGCGAGCCGACCCCGCTGCATCTGGTCTGCCCGCACCGCAAACAGTTTTCGCCTGCGGTCCAGCAACTGCATTCGCTGTTGAAGAACCGCTTTGCGGAGATGGAGAAAGGCTTGCCGAAGTTGGTGTGATCCGCGCGTCGGTGGCGGGCGGATCAACTGCCGTCAATGCGAATGCCGTGGCTCGCCGCTTCGCGCGATCACGCGCAGGTGCAGCGTGGCCGGTTCCAGACAGCCGCCGGTGGACAGCTGCCCGACCAGTTGACGATACAGCTCCTGCCATGGCGTCTGCGAAGCTGGCATCTTGGGCTCGAAAGCGGCACGCCGCTCGGCCATCTCCTCATCGCTCACCAATACGTTGACGCTGCGGTTGTTCAGGTCCACGCGCAGGCGGTCATTGGTTTTCAGCAGCGCCAGACCGCCACCTACCGCGGCCTCCGGCGACATGTTCAGGATCGAGGGGCTGGCCGAGGTGCCGCTCTGCCGGCCGTCGCCCAGGCAGGGCAACGAGTCGATGCCGCTTTTGATCAGTTCTGCCGGCGGCGCCATGTTCACCACTTCGGCGCTGCCCGGATAACCTACTGTACCCGCGCCACGGATCACCAGAATGCAACGCTCGTCGATGTCCAGCGACGGGTCGTTGATGCGCGCGTGGTAGTCCTCCGGTCCTTCGAACACGATGGCCCGCGCCTCGAAACTGTTCTCCGCGCCCGGCTCGGACAGATAGGTCTTGCGGAAGGCTTCGCCGACCACCGACATCTTCATGATGGCGCTGTCGAAAAAATTGCCGCTGAGCACGATGAAGCCTGCGCGGTGCTTGAGCGGGTCTTCATACGGGCGGATGACATCGGCGTCGTGTGCGACGGCATTGCGCACGATCTCGCCGATGGTCTTGCCCGACACCGAGCCGCACGCCTCATGGAGCTTTCCGGCTTTCTGCAATTCATGCATCACCGCGGGTACGCCGCCCGCCCGGTGAAAACCTTCGCCCAGGTACTTGCCCGCGGGCATGCAGTTGACGAGCAGCGGTACGTCTTCGCCGATGTGCTGCCAGTCGTCCAGGCTCAGCTCCACACCCATGTGACGTGCGATGGCGATCAGATGCGGCGGGCAGTTACTCGACGCGCCAAGGGCAGAGGCCACTGCGATAGCGTTCTCGAAAGCTTCGCGGGTCATGATCTGCGAGGGGCGTACGTCTTCGCGCACCAGGTCGCAAATGCGCTTGCCCGTCATATAGGCCATCTGCCCACGCTCGCGGTAGGCGGCAGGAATACTGGCGCAACCGGGCAGCGACATGCCCAGCGCTTCGGCCAGTGCGTTCATCGAGAGCGCCGTGCCCATGGTGTTGCAATGGCCCACCGACGGTGACGCGGCAGTGGTCATTTCCATGAACCCTTCGTAGTTGATCTCGCCGGCGGAGAGCAGGTTGCGCGCATGCCACAGCACGGTGCCCGAACCGATCAATTCGCCTTTGTGGCGGCCATCGAGCATCGGTCCGCCAGACAGCACGATCGCCGGAAGATCGGTGGTGGCGGCGGCCATCAGGCAGGCCGGTGTGGTCTTGTCGCAGCCGGTGGTCAGCACGACGCCGTCCAGTGGATAGCCGTGCAGAATCTCCACCAGGCCCAGGTACGCGAGGTTTCGGTCAAGGGCCGCGGTCGGGCGGCGCGTCTGCTCAGCCATCGGGTGAACGGGGAACTCCATGGGAATGCCGCCCGCATCGCGAATCCCTGCCTTGACCCGCTGGGCCAGTTCCAGGTGATGGCGATTGCACGGCGCCAGATCGCTGCCCGTCTGGGCGATACCGATGATCGGCCGCCCCGATTGCAGCTCTTCGCGGGTCAGGCCGTAGTTCATGTAGCGCTCGACGTAGAGCGCGGTCATGTCCGCGTGGCTGGGATCGTCGAACCATTGCTGGCTGCGCAGGGGGCGTACAGGCTTGTCGGACATGATTCGGGGTCTCTCTTGGAATTAGGTTTTTCGATACGCCAGCGAGGCGTCATGTTGCATACCGCTGGATCGGTCAGACAGCGAGCCGTCCACAGAAGTCGGTCACAGGCCAACCGACTTCTGCAGCCATCGTCAGACGTCTTTGCCCTGTTGCGTCAGCAGGTTGCGCGCGGCGAGATTGCGGAACAGCGCGCCAACGCCGAACGTCCACGGGGTCGCCTGACTGCTGTGCGTCACCTGATTATGCAGGCCACCCAACAGGCGGCTGCTGATGCTGACCTGATCTCCGAGCTTGTGAGTGAAGCCGCCGCCGACGGTGTCGCGGTCTTCGGTCGGGGCGAACAGCGTGCCGAGGAACAGCAGGAAGCCGTCCGGGTATTGATGGTTGGCGTTGAGGGTCTGCCCTGCGATGTCTTGCGGATCGCGACTGATCTGCGACATGGAACTGGAGCCTTTCATCACGTAGCCGTCTTCGCCACTGACCTGCAGATCGACCACGCAATTGCGCACGTCATCCATGGAAAAGGTCTCGTCGAACAGGCGGATGAAAGGGCCGATGGCGCAGGAGGCGTTGTTGTCCTTGGCCTTGCTGAGCAGCAGTGCGCTGCGGCCTTCGAAGTCGCGCAGGTTGACGTCGTTGCCCAGGGTTGCGCCATGAATCTGCCCGCGGCTGTTGACCGTCAGCACCACTTCGGGCTCTGGATTGTTCCATTCCGATTTTGGATGAATGCCGATCTGGCTGCCGCTGGCGACGGCTGCGAGCACGGGCGCCTTGGTGAAAATCTCGGCGTCCGGGCCGATGCCGACTTCAAGGTATTGTGACCACATGCCCTGTTCGATCAACAAGGCCTTGAGCTTGCTGGCCTGCTCCGAGCCTGGCTTGATGCTGCGCAGATTGTCGCCGATTGCGTTGTGCACAATGGACCGAACGCTTTCTGCCTTGGCCGGATCGCCTGCGGCCTGTTCCTCGATCACGCGCTCGATCATGCTGGCTGCGAAGGTCACACCTGCCGCCTTGATCACTTGCAGATCCGCCGGGGCGAGGAGGAAAGGCTTGTCGAGATCAGGCGTGGCGGTCGAGTTGGCCAGCAGCTCTTCGACGCTGGCGATCCGTCGACCCTGAGTCGCGCGCACCGCTTCAAGGGGCGATTCACGTTCCAGAAGCTCGCTCAACGTGGCGAATGCGGATGACAGATCGAACACGCCGTCGCTGCGCAGCACTATCGGCGAGGGCCCGCCGACATTGCCCGGGACCCAGGCGCGACCAATCAGCGTGCCGCTCAGGCCGTCGGCGGGCAGGGTGTTTTCCGGGGTAAGTTGAATGGGCATGAAAGCAGTCCTCGACATTCTTATGGTTTTCCTACCGACCCTAATGAGCGGCGCCGATAAACTCCAATGACATCTGTTCAATAATCGATAACACTGGGTTATCACGATTCGAGGCTGTGCCCATGTCCGATATTTCCTTCTCGACGGTCTGCAACTGGCTCAAGTTCAAGCATCTGGTGCTGATCGACACGCTGGCCCGCACGCGCAACATGCACGCCGCGGCGCTGCACATGAACCTCAGCCAGCCTGCGGTCAGCAAGATGCTGCGCGAGATCGAACGTTTGCTGGGTTTTGACCTGTTCGAGCGTCTGCCACGCAACATGCCGCCGACTGCGTTGGGTGAGCATGTGGTGCGGTACGCGCAAATTGCCTTGAATGATGCGAACAAGTTCGTCGATCAGATCAGTAGCCTGCGTGAAGGCGGCCATGGCTTTCTCAAGGTCGGCGCAATCTTCGCGGCCACGGCGGTCGTGCTGCCAGATGCCATCGTGCAGCTTAAAAATCGCTGGCCCTTGCTGTCGATCGAGGTCGTGGAGCAGACCAGCGATCACCTCATGGAAATGCTCGACGACAAAAAACTGGACCTGGCCGTTGCGCGCTACACCCATGAAAACCAGCAGCAGGTCTACGATTTCCAGCCGTTGGCGCCTGAGCCTTTCTGCATGGTGGTTAACAGCCGTCACCCATTGACCCGCCTGGACGAAACGCCGCTGCAGGAGTTGGGCAACTGGCCCTGGATTCTGTACCCGATCGGGACGCCCATTCGCGCCCGCATGGAGCAGGCCTTCTCGGCGGCGGGGATTTCCACACCGAAGAACACCATCGATACCATTTCGATGCAGACCTTCCTGCAAGTGCTGCAGTCCGGTCCCATGATCGCGATGCTGCCGGCTTCGATGGCGCAGCCACATCTGGAGAGCGGATTACTGACCGTGCTCAACACGCCGCTGAAACTTGCGCCGCAGGACTACGGAATACTCACGCGGCGGGGCGAGCCGTTGCTCGGCGCTGCGTCGGAATTTGCCGAAATCCTGCTGACCAACGCGCAACTGGCGCGCGATGCAGAGGGCTCGCCCGGCCGCCTGTAACGTTGCCCGTTGCGCTGCCTGATCCGCTGCCATCGTCATACGCGATGGCAGGCTCGCCAATGCCTGATGTACGCCTCTTTCCAGCACTCCTACCATCGGTCGCACATGACCCGCCGCCCGTGGCGAAATGAAAGGAGAGCCTGTGAAAAACTTTCGAATCGGCCAGATCGTCCCCAGCTCCAACACCACCATGGAAACTGAAATTCCGGCGATGCTGACCTCGCGGTATGACTTGTTCCCGCAGGAGCGCTTCACCTTCCACTCGTCGCGCATGCGCATGATGCACGTCAGCCCTGAAGAGCTGAAGAAGATGGACATCGACAGCGACCGCTGCGCCCTGGAACTCAGCGATGCGCGTGTCGACGTGATGGCTTATGCCTGTCTGGTGGCGATCATGTGCCAGGGCGCGGGCTATCACTCCGTATCCCAGGAGCGACTGGGCAAGACCGTTGCCGCGAACAAATCCAGCGCGCCGGTCCTCAGTTCGGCAGGCGCACTGATCGACAGCCTGAACATGCTTGAGTACAAGAAGGTCTCGATCATCACGCCGTACATGAAGCCACTGACCCAGCAGGTCATCGACTACATCGAAGCGGCCGGCATCGAGGTGGTTGATTCCATCAGTCTGGAAGTCTCCGACAACCTTGAGGTCGGTCGTCTGGACCCGATGAATCTTGTTGCCCACGCCGACAAGTTGAACATCGGTCAGGCCGATGGCGTGGTGCTGTCGTGCTGCGTGCAGATGCCTTCACTGCCGGCGATTCAGGTCGTACAGGATCGTCTGGATAAGCCGGTGCTGTCGGCATCGGTCGCCACCGTTTACCAGATGCTGAAAACCCTGGGCCTCAAAGCGCAAGTTCCGAACGCAGGGCATCTGTTGTCCGGCGCGTTCTGAGTCGATGTCTGACGAGGTACTATGGCGGCCACTCAGGCCAGTACGCCCGGTACCTCACATGAAGCTCGACCCCGTTTCGTTGCGCCTTTTCGTCAGCGTCGTCGAAGAAGGCACCATTGCCGCCGCCGCCAAGCGCGAACACATCGCGGCGGCGGCAGTGAGCAAGCGGCTCAGCGAGTTGGAAGAGCTGCTCGACTCAAAACTGCTTACCCGCACCAACAAAGGCATCACGCCGACCGATGCGGGCCTGTCGTTGTTGTTCATGGCTCGCAGCGCACTGAACAACCTCAACGAAATCGTCGTGCAGATGCGCGACTACTCCCACGGCCGGCGCGGTTCCGTGCACGTGCTGGCCAACATTTCTGCCATTACTCAATTCATGCCGGGGCTGATCAAGTCGTTCATGACGCTTTACCCGCTGATCCATGTCAGCCTGGAGGAGCAGCAAAGCCTGGCGATCACCAAGGCCGTCGCGGAAAACCGTGCAGACATCGGCATCTTCACGCGCCTGCCCCATGGCGCGGACATTGAAGTCTTCCCGTTCCGCAGTGACCGCCTCGTGTTGCTGGTGCCCAACGAGCATCCGCTTGCCGGGCGCGACAGCGTCGACCTCAACGACACCCTCGACTACGAATACGTGGCGCTGCGCAGCGGCACTCACTTGAATTTCCAGCTGATCAAAGCCGCCAACGATCTCGGCCGCTCGCTGAAGATCCGCATGGAAGTCGCCAGCTACGACGCGTTGTGCCTGATGGTTCAGGCGGGCGTCGGCATTGGCATCATGCCCGAAGGCAGCGCCGCGATTTATCAGCTCAATGGCGCCAGCATCGTCCGCCTGAACGAACCCTGGGCCAGCCGCGAACTCTCGGTGTGCGTGAGATCGCGAGCAGGTTTATCCACAGCGGCGCAGCTGTTCTTAGCGCATGTGTTGGGGGAATAGGGAGAACACGCACGAACAGCGACGGTTCGCCTGAATAATCCAGACCGTGCAACCCATCGGAAGATGGCACGGCGATGGCACTTCTTCACGCCCGTGCTGTCATTAGTGCGCGGTATCAACGACCGGGTTTCAGGGCTTTAGTCCTGCCCTCGATGTGCCATCCAGCGCACGGATTGCGAGCAGACTGACTATCTTCCTGACGGTTCACTCCTATGCGTTTCCTACTCGATCCGCGTCATGACATTGATGCTGCTTTGCTGAGCTATCGGCGAGTGTTCTGGTCTCTGGCCCTGTTCAGCGGCGTGATCAACATGCTGGTGCTGGTGCCGTCGCTGTACATGATGCAGGTTTACGATCGTGTGCTGACCAGCCGAAATGAGACCACGCTGTTCATGCTCACGCTGATCGCGCTGGGCTTGTTCATGTTCAGCGGGCTTATCGAATGGGTTCGCGGGCAGGTCATGATCCGCATGAGCGCGGGGCTGGACGAGGCGCTCGGGGAACGCATCTTCGATGCTGCGTTCGCCCGCAGCTTGCGCGAACACAACGCCAATCCGGCGCAGGTCCTCACTGACCTGGCGACACTGCGTCAGCTGATCACCGGGCAGGGGTTGATCGCGTTGCTGGACGCGCCCTGGCTGCCGATTTTCTTGCTGGTGGCGTTCATTTTTCACTTCTGGTTCGGCGTGCTGACCCTGGTGCTCGCGCTGGTGCTGGCAGGCCTGGCGTTGTGGGGTGAGCTGGCGACACGAACGGGACTGGGCGAAGCCAACCGGCTGGGCGTGCAGTCGGCGGCGTATGTGAACAGCACTCTGCAGAACGCCGAGGTGATTCAGGCCCTGGGTATGCTCGGGCCACTCCGGCAGCGCTGGAGCTTGCTGCAGCAACGGATCATCGCCGCTCAGGCGCAAGCCAGCGACCGCAGCGCGCGTATCACCTCTGCCACGCGGTTCGTGCGAATTTCCGGGCAATCGTTGTCGTTGGGGCTGGGTGCGTTGCTGGTGCTGGAGGGGCAGCTTTCCGCCGGCATGATGATCGCGATGTCGCTGCTGCTGGGGCGCGCGTTGGCGCCTGTGGAAATCGCCATTGGCTCGTGGAAGCAATTCAACTCCGGGCGCCAGAGCTACCAGCGTTTGAGTCAGTTGCTGACACAGCACCCACCGCACCGCCTGCGCATGCCGTTACCGCCACCCACCGGTGCGGTGCGCCTTGAGCAGCTCTACGTCGGACCGCCGGGGGCGACGCAGCCAATCTTGCGCGGGATCAACCTGAGCCTCGCCAAGGGTGAGGTGCTGGCAGTGGTCGGCCCGAGCGCCAGCGGCAAGTCGACGTTGGCCAGGGCGTTGGTGGGCGTCTGGCCGCCGCTCGGTGGGTCGGTGCGCCTCGACGACGCTGAAATCAGCCAATGGTCCCACGATGCACTGGGCCCGCACTTGGGTTACTTGCCTCAAGACATCGAACTGTTCGCCGGCACCGTGGCGGACAACATTGCCCGGTTCGGCGAGCAAGACGCCGACAAGGTGATTGCGGCGAGCCGCCACGCAGGCATCCACGAAATGATTCTGCGTTTTCCCGAAGGCTACGACACCCCGCTCGGCCCCGGCGGACTGGGCCTGTCTGGCGGTCAGAAACAACGGCTGGGCTTGGCACGAGCGCTTTATGGAAACCCGACGCTGATCATTCTGGACGAACCCAATTCCAACCTGGATGAGGCAGGCGAGTTGGCCTTGATCCAGGCCATCAATGCGCTCAAGGCCGCAGGCAGCACCGTGGTGCTGATCACCCACCGCCCAAGCGTGCTGGCGGTCGTCGACCAGATTTTGTTGCTCAGGGACGGCACGCAGCAAGCCTTTGGCCCGCGTGACCGGGTGCTCAAGGCGCTCATGCCCGCGCCAAAGCCGGCCGCGGTCAGGGAGGCCGGAAAGGATGCGTGACGTGAAATCCGTTCCCCAGGCACGCGGCGAGCAGGGCATGTCCCTGCGCAACGCTGGACTCACACCCGTTGCCAGCACCGACGCGCGGGGCGCTGCGCGTTATGGCGTAGGGTTTATGGTGCTCGCGCTCGGTGGCTTCCTGCTGTGGGCCTGTCTTGCCCCGCTTGATCAGGGCGTGGTGGGCAGTGGCACGGTAGTGGTCGCTGGCGAGCGCAAGGCGGTGCAGTCATTGGTTGGCGGGGTGGTCGATCAGCTGCTGGTGAGCGAGGGTGACCGCGTGACCCAGGGGCAACTGTTGGTGCAGCTCAATACAGTCCAGCCGCAGTCGCAATTGGACGTGACGATGGGCAAGTTACTCAATGATCGCAGCGTCGAGGCACGGCTGAATGCCGAACGTCTGGGCGAGGAGAAGATTGAGTGGCCGCCGGAGTTGCTGGAGCGCGCCGACGAGCGCCGGGTCAAGGCGGCCATGGCGTTGCAGACTCAGTTGTTTCTGACCCGGCGCGCAGAATTGGCCAGTCGGGTGCAAATCATCGAGCATGAGGTCGAGTCGTTGCAGCAGCAGTTGAGCGGCTATAACGGCGTCAAGCGCAATTACGATGCGCAGATGAACTTCCAGCGACAAGAACTCGAAGGCCTGCGCGATCTGGCGCGTGAAGGCTATGTCCCGCGTAACAAGTTGTTCGAAGCGGAGCGCAATGCCGCGCAGTTGGCGGGGCAGATTGCGTCCGGAGTGGGCGACATCGGCAAGACCCGCCAGGCGATCAACGAAAGCAAACTCAAAGTCCTGCAAACTCAGCAGGAGTTCCGTCGCGACGCCGAAACGCAGCTCAGTGATGTTTCCGCAGAGGCCGCAGGCTTGGCCGACCAGATTCGCGCATTGCAGTTTCAGGTGGAAAACGGAGCGATTCGTGCGCCCGTCTCCGGGCAGGTCATGGACATGACCATTCACACGGTCGGCGGCGTCACCCAGGCGGGCCAGAGCCTGATGCAGGTGGTGCCACTGGATGCGCCGATGGCGATCACCGCGCGTTTCGAGCCGCTGATGGCCAACAAGCTGCGCCCGGGGCTGCCTGTGCACGTGCATTTCACCGCGTTGCAACGGGTCGATACACCTACGGTCGTCGGCACGGTCAGCACCGTTTCGGCGGACCAACTGATCGATGAACAGACCCACCGCCCGTACTTTTCGGCCAAGGTCGAGATCCCGGCAGAGACTGTGGCCTCACTGCAAAACGCAGGCTTGCTGGTACGTCCCGGCATGTTGGCCGACGTCACCGTGGTCACGGGTGAGCGGACCCTCATGAACTACCTGATGAAACCCCTGCGCGAACGCCTGCTCGCTGCTTTCAAGGAGGAATAAGCGTGATTGCACGTCGTTTCTATAGGGCGTCCAGTGCGCGCTTCTTGTGGGGTGTGTGTACCGGTTGGGTGGCGTTGAGCCCGGTGTGGGCCGCTGACCCCGGCCTCAGCCTTATCGCCGCCTTCGATGCTTCGCGGCTGAACGACCCCACCATCCAGTCAGCCGGGCACGCTTACGACGCCTCGCAACATGAAGAGGCAATCGGCCGTGGCGGTCTTTACCCGCAGGTCTCGTTATCGTCGCGGTATGGCTACGGCGGGCGTACCGATGGCGGCACCGACAGCAGCTACGTGAACAGTAACGACTACCAGTCCAACAACGTGACGCTGGCGGCGCAACAACCGCTCTACGACAAGGGACGCTGGGCCGCCTATCAAGAAGGCAAGGCCCGGGGACAACTGGGTGTCCAGCAGTTCGATGTCGCAGGCCAGAGTCTCTACGATCGCGTCGCCAAGGCATATTTCGAGGTGGCCAGGGCCGAGAATGAAATCAAGCTGATCACTCAGCAGAAAGCTGCCATCAGCGGACTGGTGACCCAAAGCAAGAAGCTTTATGAGTCGGGGCAGGGCGCTATTACTGACATCGACGAAGCGCAGGCGCGATTCGACCTGGTGCAAGCCCAGGAAGCGGAGGCCCGTGCCCGCCGCGTGGCCGCCCTGAGAGCACTGGCTGGGCGCACCCGCGTTGCCGTCGACGACATTCAACCCATGGGCGAAACGCTCGCTGCCCAAAGCCCTCTTCCTCCGGAACGGGACCTGCCGTTCTGGACCGCGATTGCTCGTGACGCCAGCCCGGAACTGGCGGCCCGGCTGGCGGCCGTGAAGGTGGCTGAAGCGCAGGTCGACAGCCAGCGCGCCGGCCACTACCCCACGCTGTCGCTGACCACTCAGATGACCCGACGCGAAACGCGCCAGTACCAGGAGCTCGACCCGCGGCAGGACAGCTATTACGTCGGCGTGCAGCTGGACATCCCGCTGTATCGCGGCGGTGCGGTGCGCGCATCGGTCGAAAAAGCCCGGGCGCAACTGGCGGGCGCGCAGTCCGATTACGACGTCCAGCGCCAGCAACTGTCAGAGGATATCGAGACCGATTATCTGGGTGTGGTCGCCGGGTTCACCAAAAGCAAGGCCATGCAGCGCGCAGTCGAATCGAACCAGCGAGCGCTGACGTCGACGGAAAAAGGCTTTCAAGGCGGGGTGCGCTCGACCGTGGATATCCTCGATGCCCAGCAACGCGTATTTCAGGCCCGCCGTGACTTGCTGAACACCAAGCTCGACATGCTGCAAAGCTACGTCAGCTTGCACACGCACACCGGGCAAATGAACCGCGCCGTGCTTGAGCAGGTACAGAGCCTGTTCTGACCACAGCCTTGGCGACGGTTCAGTCGGCACACGGTTCTGTCGTCAACTCCTCTTCGTTCAAACCCTGCTCCAGCAAAACGCGCGGCGAACCAAAAAAGAAAAGGCCCTCAGTCAGAGGGCCTTCGTGTTGCCGGGAAACGCGGGTATTGATCAGGCGGTGAAGTCGCTGGCGTGCAGTTCCTTGACCCCGGTCAGCTGGATTTCGAACTCCGGCGTCGCATCGGCATTGATACTCCCGTACAGCACGCCATCAGCGAAGCGCAATTGCCCGGTCGCGTTGGTCGCGTCGAAAGCATTGCTGCCGATGAAACTGAACGCGTCGATCTGTGCGGTCAGCGGGTTCGCATCCAGGCCAGTGAAGTCCAGTCTGTCGCCCTCGGCGGATTTGAAACCACTGATCACGTCGCGCAGGGTTCCGACGCCCATGTCCGACAACGCCCCGAATACGTAAGTATCCGCACCGGTGCCGCCAATCAGGTTGTCAGTACCTTCGCCACCGATCAGGCGGTCGTTACCGGAGCCGCCGACCAACGTATCGTTGCCTGCGCCACCGTTGAGCACGTTCGCGCCGCTGTTGCCGGTCAGGCTGTCGTCGTATGCACTGCCGGTGAGGTTCTCGAAGTTTTTCAACGTATCGAGACCCGCGCCGACGGTGTTCTGTTGCGCCGAGGTCGACAGGGTTGCGGTGATACCTGCCAGCGCCCGCTCGAACGACACGGTGTCATTGCCGTCGCGCCCATCCAGAACGTTATTGCCGGCACCCGCGAACAGCGTGTTGTCCAGGGCGTTGCCCGTGCCGTTGGCGGCGCCACTCGCGTCGATGTACAGGTTTTCCACATTGCTGCCCAAGGTGTACGCGGCGAGCGAGCTGTGAACGCTGTCGATACCGCCCAGCAGCGGATCGCTGTTGGTTTCGATGACCGCATCGCCGACGTCGTCGACATAGTAGGTGTCGTTGCCATTGCCGCCGGTCATGTTGTCAGCGCCGCCCGCACCGTTGAGGACGTTGTCGGCCGCGTTGCCTGACATGAAGTTACGCAGCGCATTGCCGGTGCCGTCGATGGCGGACACGCCGGTGAGCATCAGATTCTCGAGATTGTCCCCCAAGGTCCAGCTGACCGACGCCTGCACAGTGTCGACTTGCGAAAGGGCGGTATTGCTCTCGACAACGCTGTCGAACCTGTTGTCGACCACGTAGATGTCGTTGCCGTCGCCCCCCATCATCATGTCGGCGCCGAGGTCGCCGTCCAGTGTGTCATCGCCGCTGCTGCCAACCAGGGTGTCGTCCTGATCGGTGCCGAAAATCTTGCCGCCTTCGTTGTGAGCGCCGTCGTAGATCGCTTGCACGCTGTTGTTGTCGGTTGCATCGCCCTGGAAGCCGAGATCCCCGGCGATGTAATCGGCTAGGCGTTGACCGACGATCTCTGCCGACTCCTCGTGCAGGTGCCAGACGTCATCCGGGTAGACCAACGGATCGACCTCATGGCGCAGTGGCAGGTCGGTGTAATCGACTGCCAGCTTGACGTCGTCGCGTGTGGCGGCAATCGATTCCTGGACCGCCCGGACATAGCCAACGCCGGCCACGATGTCCGCGATCTTCTCCTCGGAGTAGCCGCGCACGCGCGCCGCGTCTTCGTCGTAGTGGCCGGTCTCCATCATGTACACATTGAAGTTGCCGAACTGGTCATGCAGATAGTCGAAGACCGACAGCGTCGCAGCCTTGTAGGCGGCCGCCGCCGCTTCTTTGTCAGTCGAGCGGGCGATTTCCTGCGCCGCTTCCTCGCCCTGGCCCCAAATGATGCCCATCGTAACGTTGTCGATGGACTTGAGTTCCGTCAGCTGGTCCTGCAGCAGTGCAACTGCGCGCAGCAGGGCAGGGCCAGGTTGGTTCGTGTCGGTGAGCCACCAGCACAGCTTCAGCTCCTCTGCGCCCAACGTCGACATGCCGTTCACCGTACTACCACCCACCGCGATATCGATACCGGCTCCGTCGGCGTCGGTGAACTGGCTGCGCACGTCGTAGGTGGTGTATTTGCTGAGGTCATTGACCAGCATCGAGGTGCCGGATTGATCGTCGTCTTCAGTCATCCGCAGCAGCCGCGCATTGGACTGACCCAGCGTCGGAAGATAAAGAATGTCCTGCTGCGCCCGCTCGCCGAACACGAAGTCGTCGGCCGTCAGGCTGTCCATGTAGTTGCCGCTCAGGGCAATCTCGAATCGGTTGCCGTCGGCGTCAGCTTCGCTGGACTTGATGTACGTTTTGTCGCCCGCAGCGTTCAGGCTGAGGTAGAGCGTATGGTTGCTGCCGTCACCCAGGCCAAGGAAACCCAGCGCCGAAACATCAATCTTGTCCACACCCTGAGTGAAATCGTAGAGGGTGTCGGTGGCCGTTGCGCCGCCTGCGTCGTAGTCGCGGTAGCTGTCGAGCACATTCAAGTAGCGGAACGTGTCAGCACCTTCGCCGCCATACAGTGAATCGCGCCCGGCGCCACCGTCGAGGATGTCCGAGCCGGCGCCGCCTCTGAGCGTGTCGTTACCGCCCAAGCCCAGGATCAGGTCAGCGCCGGCTGTTCCATTCAACGTCTCGGGGTTGTCGGTGCCGGTCACGGTATTGGCCGGGGCATCGGCTACCGCCAGGGCAAAGCTGTCGCTGACCGAAGCGCCGGATGGATCAGTGGCCTTGATCAAGACACTGTAATTACCTGCTGCAGTGTCCGACGGCGTGCCGCTGAAGGTCATGCTGGCCGCATCGAAGCTCAACCAGGCCGGCAGCGGCGTGCCGTCCGCCAGCGTCGCCGTGAACGTCAGAACATCTCGATTGCCGTCGGCGAAACTGTTGTCGGTGACGGTGTAACTGAACGGCGAACTTTCGGTGGCGTTCTGATCCAGCAATGGAATGACCACAACCGGCGCGACGTTGCCCGGCGTGCTGTGATCGGCAAATACAAAGTGGCTGGTGGTAAGGCTGTTGACCAGATTGCCCGCCAGCGAGACCTCGAACCGGTTGCCATTGGCGTCCGCCACGTTGTCTTTGAGGTAGGTGCGGTTGGTGGTGGCGTTGTACGTCACCTGCAACGTGCCATCGAGGCCATTGCCCAAGCCGGTATAGCCCAACGCAGACACGTCGATTTTGTCTGCCGACACATCGAAGTCCAGGATCTGGTCGCTGCTGCTCGTGGTCGCGGTGCGATAGCTGTCCAGTTTGGAGGTGAAACGGAACACGTCCGCCCCCGCGCCGCCGGTGAGTTTGTCAGAGCCGGCGCCCCCGATCAGCACGTCGTTGCCGGCGCCGCCATCTAGGGTGTCGTTGCCGGCACCGCCGAACAACTGCTCGTTGGCGACTGTGCCAATGAGCCTGTCGTTGTTCGGCGTGCCATTGATGACGCCCGGCGTCCCGGTGACGTCTTGCACGGCGAGCGTGAAACTGTCGCTGACCGTCGCGTTGCTGCCATCGGTTGCGGTGACAAGAACAGCGTAGGTGCCTGACGCGGTGTCACTCGGCGTGCCACTGAACGTGCGCGTTGCTGCGTCGAACGTCAGCCATTGCGGCAGCGGGCTGCCGTCCGCCAGCGTGGCGGTGTAGCTCAGGCTGTCGTTGTCCGGGTCGGTAAAACTGGTGGCCGGCACGACATAGCTGAAAGGCGTGTTTTCAGTCGCGTTCTGGTCCAGCAGCGGCGATGCCACCACCGGGGCGTGGTTGACCGTCGGCGTCGTCGCGAAGACGAAATTGGCGCTGGTCAGCTTGTCGAGGTAGTTGCCTTCCAGCGCAACCTCGAAGCGGTTGCCGTTGGCATCGGCCGACAGAGACTTGACGTAAGTTTTCGTCCCGTCAGCGTTGAGCACCAGGTAAACAGTGTCGTTCTTGCCGTCGGCAAGAGCGGTGAAACCCAGTGCCGACAGGTCGATCTTGTCTGCGCTGACATCGAAGTCGGTGATGACATCGCCAAGGTTCGCACCCCCGGCGTTGTAATTCCGGTAACTGTCCATGCGGCTGGAGAACACAAAGGTGTCGGCCCCGGCGCCGCCGGTCAGCGTGTCCATGCCCGCGCCGCCGTCGAGTTTGTCGTCACCTGCGCCGCCGTTCAGGCTGTCGTTGCCAGCCAGGCCGAGCAGCGTTTCCGCCGATTCGGTACCCGACAAGGTATCGTTGCCCGCCGTGCCAGTGACGACGCGATTGAAAATGAAGTTATCCGCGGTCAGCGCGCCGGTCAGGTTGCCGGCAAGAACCAGCTCAAATCGATTGCCGTTGGCGTCGGCATCGTAGTCCTTGATATAGGTGCGATCGTTGCTGGCGCTGTAGCTGATCTGCAAGGTGCCGCCGCGACCGTTGCCCAACCCGGTAAAGCCCAGGCCGGCGAGATCGATCTTGTCCTGCGTGACATCGAAGTCGGTGATCAGGTCATCGAAGCTCTTGGTCGCATTGCGATAGCTGTCAGACTGATTCGCGAAGCGGAAGATGTCGGCACCTGCGCCGCCAGTCAGCGTGTCCGTTCCGGCGCCGCCCACCAGCGTGTCGTCACCAGCGCCGCCATTGATGACGTCGTTACCCGCACCGCCATAAATGATCTCGTTACCGGCGCTGCCCAGCAATGTGTCATTGCCATCCGTACCTTGAATAGTGGTGACTGGCACCGTGTCGCTGGCATAGCTGCCATCGCCATACACCAGCGTGTCGCCTTTACTGGTGTGGCTGATGATGTTGCCGATGATTGCGTTGCGATCAGTCCCGTCCTCATTACGCTCGGCAACGCCGTAGGTCGAAAGGTCACTGCCGCTGATGGTATTGCCCTGAATGGTGTTGTCGCTGCCGGTGTAGTACTTGCCCGATACGCCCTGCGTATCGTCGTAAGACTGAATGATGATTTCCGGAACCGGCGCCCCCAGTGAGTTATTGCTCAGCACGTTATCGCTGACGTCGACGTGGTTACTGCCATAAATACGAATGCCGGCACTGCTGTTGTCGTGGATATTCACGCCGGTCAGCGAGACCTCGCTGGACAGCTTGATCAGCACGCCCTCGGCGCCATTTCCATACACCTCACCGCCCGTGATCGTGATGTTGTCCGGCGAAGGAATGTTCTCACTGCCGCGCTGCACCACAATTCCGCCACCGCCGTTGCCATAGGCAACGTTATTGGTGAGCGTGAAATCGTGCGAGCTGGTCACCACATTGAAGCCGTGACGATCATTGTCGTAGGCAATGTTGTTTTCGAAGGTGCTGTCGCTGAGGAAATCCGCCACGAAGCCATCCAGGCCGTTGCCGTGGGAGACACTGTTCTTGATCACCATATTGACGGTCTGCTCGTGCGGATCAAAACCGTACCCCGAACAGTCCTTGATCTCGACGCCATCCAGCGTGACGTTCGAGTCATAACCTTCCTGACCCGGTATATAGCCGTTGAACCAGCCGTCGATCTTGCCGGTGGTATGGTCCCGGTTGCCGTCCAGCGTCAGATTGCTCAAACCGAAATCATGGGTTTCCTCACCATATGCCGAGCGGATGATCCCAGTGATCTTCGTGTCAGAACCGTCGGCGACCTTAATATTGGTCTGCCCCATCCCGTCGCCGTTCATGTACACATTGCTTTTGAGCATCAAGCAGCCATCGGAAGGCTCCTCACCACCTGAAACAATGTAAGTACCAGTAGGCACATAAACCTGACCCCCGCCGGCGGCGGCCGCTGCATCAATAGCACTCTGGATGGCGGCGGTGTCATCAGTCACGCCATCACCCACGGCGCCAAAATCCTTTACATTGAAAATCATGCAGTTATCTCCGAAGACTGGCTGGATACACAGTAGATGCCAATTTCCCATCAGCGACCTTGCTGATATGACCCAGTGAGGAGAAAAAATTGCGACCATATGTCGGAGAAGCGTCAACAAAACCCGGATTTTTAATGAGTTTTGAAATCTGGGTGGTGGGATTTTGACGGTTGTTTGGCGGTGTAGAAATGACAGTGGGATAAGGGGCTGGTCAGGGGGTTGGCGTCAGAAATGGCGTGCGCCGACGTCAGCCTGCGACGTCCGAGAGAGGAAAGCATCGGCAGAATGTACGGAAGGGGCAGGATTATTTCGGACAATTAAAAAGCCGGCTTGTGGCCGGCTTCTCGGTGACAGGCTTGATTAGTTTTTGGCTAACCGCACCCATCCGCAAAAGTGCGCGCTGCGAGGAGGCGCTTGTCAGGTCGGCGAGGCCAGTCACGAATACTGGACCAGGCCCGTCATCCACCCGCGGATAGCCGGTGGATGTTGAAACGAAGGCGTGCAGGATACTGATGTTCGACGCGTCTGCCCAGCGTTGGTGTGCCGCCATTTGTCCTTTTCGCTATGAATCAAGGCAGTGTTGCGGGGTGGCGTCGGTTGTTGAGGGTCGCCCACCAGAAGACCCAGCCCAGAATCTGGATGTTCTGCTCCTGAATCTGTTCGGCAGTGAAAATTTCATCGGGGTATTCGCCAGCGTTGTGACTGCGCAGCCGCAACGCGCCACCCGGCAGGCGGTACAGGCATTTTACCCGCAGCATGCCGTCGTGCTCGATCGCATACATTTCGCCGTCGATGACCTGCACCCGGCCTCGGTCGACCGCGATAAGCGAGCCGTCCTGGATCTTGTCGGCCATGCTGTTGCCGACCATGGCGATGCAGATTGCGTTGTGCAGCTCCACGTCCATGGCGTCGATGATCCGCCGTGACAGGCGCGCCTTATGGTTGGGTATCTCGCTCACGGCCGTTCGCCCCGAGCCCTGCGCGCGAGATTCGGAATAGAACGGTATATCGAGTTCATCGCGCGCGCCGTGGCGCTCGGCTCGTCCTTTATGAATGCCGTCCATACCGGGTTTGTCTCGTGCCTCTCCGGGGTGTTTGGGGCCTTCGCCGCTGCGCAGCCAGCGCGCATTGACGCTCAGCAGTTCAGCCACTTCTTCCATGCGCGCCATCGGAATGCCGCGTTTGAACCAGTTGTTCACGTGTTGCGGCGTTACCTTGCGGTTGGCGGCGAAGTCTGTTGCAGAGAGATGGCACTCTCGCAAAAGGATGCTTAGTCGATCACCTGATGTATTCATGCCCCGAAGTTTACGGGCGGCCGCGCTTTGTTTAAATGAACGAAGTGTTCAAATGAGTGGGCGATCAACCTTGCGATTGAGTGGCTGGATTACAAGACTCAAGCAGGTATGTAGGCTGTTTCCTTCACTGTTTTGATTGCGATCAACAGTGCCAGCAATGCAATGAAGTGGCTGCAAATTTGTGAGTGTTTTAATGACTCGCTTTACAGAGCCTTGGGTATTGAGAAGCAGCGCGATAATGAAGGATCGATTGTTGCCGGAAACGGGTAAGCGCTTTATCTGGATAAACAGATTGTCTGGAGGTGGATCTTTTTAAACATCCGCGAGGGGGGAATCGGATAATTCAGGCGAATCGGCGGGCGTGGTGATCAGATCACTGAGGCGATGGATTGCGCAATTGTTGTACGCAAGACAGCGAATGAATCGCCTTGCAGCGAGAGGGCGTTGCGTTAAAGACAAAAAACAGGAGGGTGCAGCCTTCAGAACACCCGTGACGGGTGCCCTGAAGACGGCAAGTCGAATCAGCCTTTGTAGGCTGCGACCGATTTGGTGATCGCTTCGCGAGCGGCATCGGCGCCTGCCCAGCCTTCGATCTTGACCCACTTGCCCTTCTCGAGATCCTTGTAGTTCGCGAAGAAGTGCTCGATCTGCTGGATCAGCAGCGGTGGCAGGTCGGTGTATTCCTTCACGTCAACGTACAGCTGGGACAGTTTGTCGTGTGGAACAGCGATGACTTTGGCGTCGCCGCCGCCGTCGTCGGTCATGTTCAGTACGCCGACCGGGCGGGCGCGGATGACCGAGCCTGGCGCTACCGGGTAAGGCGTTACGACCAGCACGTCGAGCGGGTCGCCGTCGTCAGCCAGGGTGTTCGGGATGAAACCGTAGTTGGCCGGGTAAAACATCGGCGTGGCCATGAAACGGTCAACGAACAGGCAGTCGCTTTCTTTGTCGATTTCGTACTTGATCGGCGCGTGATTGGCCGGGATCTCGATTGCGACGTAGATGTCATTCGGCAGGTCTTTACCGGCCGGAATCTTGCTGTAGCTCATTGGGCTTTGCCCCCTTGGTTGACCATTCAGAATCTGGCGTCCAACGCCAAAAAGTGGGCCGGATTATAGGCATATTCGGCAGCGGTTGCCATGTACGCCAATCAGCCCCGGGCGTCGTCGTGAGCCTGATAGACCGGGTTTTGCGCTTGAAGTGCCGTAAGCCGTGCAAGAGGGTCCTGACGGTAGAAGGCTCTGAGCTGCTGATACACCTGCGGATACGCTTCGACCAGCAAATCCGGGGCACTGAAGAAGTACTCGCTGATCACGGCGAAGAATTCCGCAGGGTTCTCGGCGGCGTAAGGATCGATGAGCGTTTCGGCGTCCGGGTCGGCGTCCAGCTGCCGGTTGAGATCGTCGAATGCGCTCTGCATGGTGCTGGCCCAGTCACTGATCCGCATGTCGGGGTGCAGCGGCGGAAGGCCGTTGGCGTCGCCATTGAGCATGTCCAGTTTGTGCGCCAGTTCGTGAATGACGAGGTTGTAGGCCTCCCAGCCACCACTCGACAGCACCCCCGGCCACGCCAGAATGACCGGCCCCTGCGACCAGGCCTCGCCGCTGTGCTCGCCGTCCCACTCGTGCTCCACGCCGCTGGCGTCGCGGTGCCGCTGCGGGCTGACGAAGTCATCGCCGTACAGAATGATCTCGTGAAATCCCTGATACCAGTTCAGATCGCCCAGCGCCAGCAGCGGCAACTGCGCCTGCGCAGCAAGAAAAAGCCGCGACTCGTCATCCAGATTCACGCCTTCGAGCGCGGTGAGGTGTTTGGCTCGCAGAAACAGTACGCAGCTGTCGAGCAGGTAGCGGTCTTCTTCGGCGCTCAGGCCGTCGAGGATCGGCAGTCGCTGACGCACACGCTCCCACACGGCAGGATCGACGGGATTGCGCGCCAGCGTGCGACGCTTGAGCCAGTTCCCCAGCGACCACATCGATCAGCGGGCTTCTGCGGAGCGGCCCATGCGGCTGCGGACCAGCCCGATGATCATCGGCAGCAGCGAAATCAGGATGATTGCCAGCACCAGCAGCGTCAGGTTTTTCTTGATGAAGGGGATGTTGCCGAAGAAGAAGCCCAGAGCCACCAGACCGCCTACCCAGAGCACCGATCCCAGCACGCTGAAGCTCAGAAAGCGCAGGTAATGCATCTTGCCCACGCCTGCCACGAATGGCGCGAAGGTGCGGATAATCGGCAGAAAGCGCGCCAGCGTCACGGTTTTGCCGCCGTGGCGCTCATAAAATTCATGGGTTTTGGTCAGGTAATCGCGGCGGAATATTTTCGAATCCGGATTGCGGAACAGGCGGTCCCCCAACGTTCGGCCAATCACGTAGTTGGTGCTGTCGCCGAGTATCGCCGCGGCCATCAGCAGGCACGCCAGCAGCACCGGATCCATCGCGCCACCCGCTGCCACCGCGCCTGCGATAAAGAGCAATGAATCACCCGGCAGGAAGGGGGTCACGACCAGACCGGTTTCGCAGAAAATGACCAGAAACAGAATCGCGTAGACCCAAGTGCCGTAGTTGGACACCAGCATGTCGAGGTAGACGTCGAGGTGGAGAATCAGGTCAAGCGGGTTGAAATCCATGTACGGCACCTGGTTGTGAGACCCGATTCCGGGTCGTGCGGACGATGAGTCGAAGGGAATTGGGCCGCATTATAGAGGGAAGAAACAGGATATTGCTGGCGCCGGATCAGCGATTGAAACATTTGGTAGTGATGACGCACAGACCTCTGCAGGAGCGCGCTCGCCCGCGGACGCTACAGGCCTGCAGCACCGAATATCGATTGATCCGACGTCATCGCGGACAAGCGCGCTCCTGCACCGGAAGTGTGTGTTGTTCAGTTGATCGGCAGGACGTAGTTCTTGAACTGAGTGTCCTCACGAAACCCGATGGATTCGTACACTTTCTGCGCCACGTCATTGTTGGCGCTGGTTGAGACACGCATGCGCACGGCCTGGGTTTCTCGGGCCATTTTCTTGGCTTTCTGGATCAGGTGGTCAGCCACCAACTGGCGACGGGCGTCTTCTGCGACATAAATGTCGTTGAGGATCCACACGCGCTTCAGAGACAGCGACGAGTAACTGGGATAGAGCTGACAGAAGCCCAGCAGCTTGCTGTCGTCTTCGTCATGCAAGGCCAGATAGATCACGGACTCTTCGCGGCGCAGGCGTTTTTCCAGAAAGGCGCGGGATGAGTCAGGAAAAGGCAGCTCGCCGTAAAACTCGCGGTATTTGACGAACAGCGGTGTCAACAGGTCCAGGTGCTCCAGGGTGGCTTGAACGATCCGCATGGTTGGGCCTCAGCTTCATTGTGCAATGCATGAAAGGGGGAGGGCGCGCCTGGCACGGGGACAGACGATTTCGACTGTGCCTAAGCGGTTTAGAAAGCGCAATCCAAAGTCACGGCGCCCTGGCTGTGCAGCGCCGGCACCTGAGTGTTTACGCAATGAAAACGGCCTCCGAAGAGGCCGTTGGCTGGTCACTGAAACCGCTTTTTGTCAAAAGAAACCCAGCGGGTTGGTGTCGTAACTCACCAGCAGGTTTTTGGTCTGTTGGTAATGTTCGAGCGCTACTTTGTGGGTCTCGCGGCCGACGCCGGATTTCTTGTAACCCCCAAACGCGGCATGGGCCGGGTACAGGTGATAGCAGTTGGTCCACACGCGACCGGCCTTGATGGCTCGGCCTACGCGGTAGGCACGGTTGATGTCGCGGGTCCACACGCCCGCACCGAGGCCGAACTCGGTGTCGTTGGCGATTGCGATGGCTTCCGCTTCATCCTTGAAGGTCGTGACGCTGACCACCGGGCCGAATATTTCCTCCTGGAACACGCGCATGCGGTTATTGCCTTTGAGCAGCGTTGGCTGGATGTAATAGCCGGTCGCGAGCGAGCCTTCCATTTTTTCAACCTTGCCGCCGGTCAGCAGCTCGGCGCCTTCGCCCTGGGCAATGTCGAGGTAGGAAAGGATCTTGTCGAACTGCTGTTGCGACGCCTGAGCACCCACCATGGTGTCGGTGTCCAGTGGGTCGCCCCGTTTGATTTTCAGGACTTTCTTCATCACCGCTTCCATGAATTGCGGGTAAATCGACTCCTGAACCAGGCAACGCGATGGGCATGTGCAGACTTCGCCCTGGTTGAAAAACGCCAGCACCACGCCTTCTGCGGCTTTATCGATGAACTCGGGTTCGGCGTTCATCACGTCTTCGAAATAGATGTTCGGCGACTTGCCGCCCAGCTCGACGGTGGACGGGATAATGCTGTCGGCCGCCAGCTTCATGATGTGCGAGCCCACCGGCGTGGATCCGGTGAAGGCGATCTTGGCGATGCGCTTGCTGCTGGCCAGCGCTTCACCGGCTTCGCGGCCGTAACCCTGAACGACGTTCAGCACGCCTTTGGGCAGCAGATCGCCAATCAATTCCATCAGCACGCTGATGCCCAGCGGCGTTTGCTCCGCAGGTTTGAGCACGATGCAATTTCCGGCTGCCAGCGCCGGCGCAAGTTTCCAAGCGGCCATCAGCAGCGGGAAGTTCCACGGGATGATCTGGCCGACCACGCCCAGCGGCTCATGAATGTGGTACGCCACGGTATTGCCGTCGATCTCGGCGGCGGTGCCTTCCTGGGCACGCAGCACACCGGCGAAATAACGGAAATGGTCGACGGCCAGCGGAATGTCGGCGTTGAGGGTTTCGCGCACCGCTTTGCCGTTGTCCCAGGTTTCGGTGATCGCCAGCAGTTCAAGGTTCTGCTCGATGCGATCGGCGATTTTCAGCAACGTCAGTGAGCGCTCCTGAACGGAGGTCTTGCCCCAGGCATCCGCCGCAGCGTGGGCGGCATCCAGCGCTTTATCGATGTCTTCGGCAGTCGAGCGAGGGAAGGTTGCGATCAGCTTGCCGGTGATGGGCGAGGTGTTTTCGAAGTACTGACCTTTGACCGGAGGCACGAATTCGCCACCGATGTAGTTACCGTACTGGGTCTTGAAGGTGACGAGCGAGCCTTCAGTACCGGGATGGGCATAACGCATGGTGAATATCTCCTTGCTCTTGTGATTGTGTGGGGATAACGCGCTGCTGCGCTTGATCAAAGCGTAGAGCAAAGCGCGGGCCACCGCCGTCCGGACGCCGGTTTACAAGGGTTTTACTGAAGAAATCAGATCGCTGGCCGGCCGGCTTGCCCCGCTCTTGATACAGCGCATGTGACAGTTTGTACCGGATGTGCAACGGTTGGGCGGTGCCTTCCGGCGCAAGCATTGCAATGGCCGGGCACGAAGAGGATGCTGGTCTGCGACTCCCCGGGAGAGCCACAACCTAGGAAGAACAATAACAATGCACAGCCGCCATTTCGCTCGACATGCGCAACAAGTCCTGACCGTTGCGCAGGGCAAAGCCCACCATCGTTACGGCCCTGGCGCCGACCCTTCCATCGCCCGCTCCTGGTTGCGATGCCTTGAGGATTACCACCTCGATCCGGCGCAGGCCATGGCGCCAACGGTGCTCGAACACGCCCGCGTGCTTGAGAGCCGCGAGCGTCTGCAGCAGGTCCTGAACATCGCCGGTGGTGAAATGAACAGCCTGCATCAGCAGCTCTCTGGCGGTAATGCCGTGCTGCTGACCGACGCGCGCGGGATCATCCTCAATTGCGTCACCGAGCCTGGCGAGCGGCGGATCTTCGAGCGCGCCGGTCTGTGGCTGGGTGCTGACTGGAGCGAGGCGCGCGAGGGCACCAACGGTATTGGCACCTGTCTGGTGGAGCGCCAGTGCGTGACGATTCATCGCGACGAACATTTTCGCGGCCGGCACACCGGGCTGACGTGCTCGGCAAGTCCGGTCTTCGACCCGCATGGCGACCTGCTCGCGGTCCTCGACGTGTCATCGGCGCGTCACGATGTCACCCGCCAGAGCCAGTTTCACACCATGGCGCTGGTCAATCTGTCGGCAAAAATGATTGAGAGCAGCTACTTTCTGCGCCATTTCGACGATCAATGGCTGCTGCGCTTTCATTTGCAGGCGGGCTCCGTCGGGCTGTTCAGCGAAGGCCTGCTGGCGTTCGACGGCGAAGGTTGCATCAGCGCGGTGAACCAGAGCGCGCTGAATTTGCTGAGCCTGGGGCGCTGCGAACTGATCGGTCGCCCCGTCGAGGCGTTGTTCGATTGCGCTCTGAGCGACTTGCTGGCACGGGCATCGGCTGACGCGGCCACCTGCTGGCCGCTGAGAACGCGAGACGGCCGAGGCTTCTTCGCCGTCCTGCGTGGGAAATCGCGACCGCAGACAGCGCCTGCTACAGCGGTTGTCAGCCAACCTGCAGTGCCTTCGCCACCAGGCGACTTGTGTCTGGGCGATGCTTCGCTGCAAGCCGATTTTCGTCGGGCCTTGAAGGTGTTCGAGCGCGACGTGCCGCTGTTGATCAACGGTGAAACCGGCTCGGGAAAAGAGGCGTTCGCCAAAGCCGTGCATCACGCCAGTCGGCGTGCCGGCAAGCCATTCGTGGCCCTGAATTGCGCGGCGATTCCGGAAACCCTGATCGAAAGCGAATTGTTCGGGTATCGCGGCGGCAGTTTCACGGGGGCGCGCAAGGAGGGCATGCGCGGCAAGTTGCAGCAGGCCGATGGTGGGACGTTGTTCCTTGATGAAATCGGTGACATGCCGGTGGCATTGCAAACCCGTTTGTTGCGTGTGCTGGAGGATCGGCTGGTGGTGCCGATTGGTGGCGAGCCGCACGCGGTGGATGTACGAATCATCAGCGCGACTCACCGGAATCTGCTGGGACGTGTGGAGGACGGCGGCTTTCGTGAGGACCTTTACTATCGACTCAACGGCCTGGAAATCGGTTTGCCGCCGTTGCGAGCACGCAGCGACAAGGCCCAGTTGCTGGACTTCTTGTTGAAAGAAGAAGCGGGCGGCGATGCCGTCATGATCGAGCCTGAGGCGAGGGATGTGCTGCTGGCCTTCAACTGGCCAGGCAATGTGCGGCAGATGCGCAATGTGTTGAGGACGCTGGCCGCGCTCTGCGAAGACAATCTGATTCGTTTGGCCGATCTGCCAGCGCCAGTCCGTCAGGCCGCTTCCCAGTCCACCCTCGCGCGCATGACCCCCGATCCAGAGCGCAGTGATTCGCCGCTGGACGACGCCGAACGCGCAGCGCTCATCGCCACTCTGGAAACCCAGCACTGGCACATGACCCATGCCGCCCGGGAGCTAGGGGTGAGCCGTAATACGCTCTATAGAAAGCTGCGCAAACATGGGATCAACCGCTGAAGCTCTGAGTGTATGAAGCTTGTTTGAATTGTCCCAATCTGCGGCGAGCCCCCCGACGCCTTCCCGGCTGAAGCCGGTCCTACGACGGCTCGCCCGCGATATTGCAGCGTGTCGCGGTCAGTCAGCAGGGCCCGGCATTCACCCACGATATTGCAGCGTGACGCAGTCAGTGGGACGCGTTCACCCGCGATTTTGCAGCGTGTCGCGGTCAGTCAGTAGGACCGGCTTCAGCCGGGAAGAGGCCGGTGTGGTCGCCATCAGTTCTGCGGTGAGCCCCCCGACGCCTTCCCGGCTAAAGCCGGTCCTACGACGCGTTCACCCGAGAGGCGGCCTTACGAGGCGTTCACCGTCGGACATCCTCAAGCGCGGCCGCCGTTCTGCGCAATTCCCCCGTGCGCATCCACCGCCTTCTACGCTAACCTGCGCGAACGTTTTAAGAGGTCGGTCATGCACATTCATATTCTGGGTATCTGCGGCACGTTCATGGGATCGCTGGCGGTTCTCGCCAAGGATCTGGGCCACAAAGTCACCGGCTCCGATGCCAACGTCTATCCGCCGATGAGCACGCAGTTGCAGGCGCAAGGCATTGAGTTGATGCAAGGGTACGACCCTTCGCATCTGGAACCGGCGCCTGATCTGGTTGTGGTCGGCAATGCGATGTCCCGAGGCAATCCGGCCGTCGAGTACGTCCTGAACAAAGGGCTGCCTTACGTTTCCGGTCCGCAATGGCTGGCTGACCACGTGCTGCGCGGTCGCTGGGTGCTGGCGGTTGCGGGCACTCACGGCAAGACCACCACGAGCAGCATGCTGGCGTGGGTGCTGGAGCATGCTGGCATGAGCCCGGGCTTCCTGATCGGCGGTGTGCCGCAAAACTTCGCGGTGTCTGCGCGTCTGGGCGGCACGCCGTTTTTTGTGGTCGAGGCCGATGAGTACGACAGCGCCTTCTTCGACAAACGCTCGAAGTTCGTGCATTACGGCCCGCGTACCGCGATCCTGAACAATCTCGAGTTCGATCATGCCGACATCTTCCCCGATCTACCTGCGATCGAGCGCCAGTTCCACCATTTGGTGCGCACCATTCCAAGCGAAGGCCTGGTGATTCATCCCACTACCGAGCCTGCATTGCAACGGGTCATTCAGATGGGATGCTGGACGCCGGTGCAGACCACCGGGCAGGGCGGTCAGTGGCAGGCCAGACTGCTGAGCGAAGACGGCTCGAAATTCGAAGTACTGTTCGAGGGCGTGACGCAGGGCGTCGTCGACTGGGACATGACCGGTCAGCACAACGTGGCGAACGCATTGGCGACCCTCGCGGCGGCGCGTCACGTGGGTGTCGTCGGGCAGCAAGGCGTTGCGGCGCTGAGTGCTTTCAAAAGCGTGAAACGCCGCATGGAAAAGGTCGCCGAAGTGCGCGGCATCACCATTTACGACGACTTCGCCCATCACCCGACCGCGATCGCCACCACGCTGGACGGCCTGCGCAAGAAAGTCGGAGATTCACCGATCATCGCCATCGTGGAGCCGCGCTCCAACTCGATGAAGCTCGGCGCGCATCGTGACGGACTGCCGGAAAGTGTCGCGCAGGCGGATCAGGTGGTCTGGTACTCGCCGGCCAATCTGGGCTGGGATCTGGGCGCAACGGCTGCCGAATGCACGGTCCCGGCAGTGGTATGCGATTCCCTCGAAGGCATCATCGAACGTGTGAAAAGTCAGGCGCAGCCCGGCACGCACGTGGTCATCATGAGTAACGGTGGCTTTGGCGGGCTGCATGGCAAGCTGGCCGAGGCGTTGAAATGAGCGGGCCGGAACGCATCACGCTGGCGATGACCGGCGCGTCCGGCGCGCAATACGGTCTGCGCTTGCTGGATTGTCTGGTGCGGGAAGATCGCGAAGTGCATTTTCTCATTTCCAAGGCCGCCCAACTGGTAATGGCCACCGAAACCGATGTCACGCTGCCGCCCAAGCCGCAGATGATGCAGGCGTTTCTGACCGAATACACCGGCGCTGAAGCCGGGCAGATCCGCGTTTACGGCAAGGAAGACTGGATGTCGCCGGTAGCCTCCGGCTCAGGTTCGCCGAGCGCGATGGTTGTCGTGCCGTGCTCGACGGGCACTTTGTCGGCGATCGCCACCGGCGCGTGTAACAACCTGATCGAGCGCGCCGCTGATGTGACGCTCAAGGAGCGCCGGCAGTTGATTCTGGTGCCGCGCGAGGCGCCGTTCTCCAGCATTCACCTGGAGAACATGCTGAAGCTGTCGAATCTCGGGGCGGTGATACTTCCCGCTTCACCCGGTTTCTACAACCAGCCGCAGACCATCGACGATCTGGTCGATTTCGTCGTGGCGCGCATTCTCAACCTGTTGAACATCCCTCAAGACATGCTGCCCCGGTGGGGCGAACACCATTTTGGCGCCGATGAATAAGAAGCTTTTTGTCCTGACGCTGGGGCTGGTTCTCGCCACGGGCTGCTCGACCGTGCGCACGCTGGATGCCAATCAGCCGGGCGCTCCGGTGGTGTATTCCGGCACGCGGCTGGATCTGTATGCGATTGAAGGTGGCTGCTGCGAGAAGGACCGTTTCGGGGCAGAAGCGCCGAAATACCCGATGCTCGATCTGCCCGGCAGCGCGCTGCTCGACACGGTGCTGTTGCCGCTGTCGATCCTGACTGCGCTGGGCGTTGGGTTTCAGGCAACGGGCGGGATGTAGGCGGCCGCGAGTTTCATCGCCAGCAGCAGGGACACCGCTCGCGCATAATCTTTCATCCGCTACAAAGGTGTCGGCTGTGAGGGCCATTCGCGAGCAGCGGCGTGGCTATTTCCCCAATCGCCGCAGCTCGTCGGACTCCACGACCCGAATCCCGTCCTGTTCTTCCAGCGCAAGGCGCCAAAGGGCGCGAGCCAGCTGACAGGCCTCGATGCCGCCGTATTTACCCGGAATCAACTTGGCGATGGGCGCTGCCAGTTGTTCGACGAGCCGCTGGTCCTCACGCTCGCCGATCAGCAGCGAGGGCCGGGCGATGGTCAGTTGCGGCCAGTTCTGATCCTTGAGCGCCTCTTCCATTTCGCCTTTGACGCGGCTGTAGAAAATGCTCGATTCGGGGTCTGCATTCACAGCGCTGATCACCACCAGATGACGCGCGCCCAGCTCCCGGGCCCGCTTGCCGAACGCCACCACCATGTCCAGATCGATTGCACGGAAGGCATCCTGCGAGCCCGCCTGCTTGATCGTGCTGCCCAGGCAGCAGAAGGCGATATCGACCTGGCCGCCGAGTTCGGGCAGCAGCGAAATGAGCTCGCCGACAGGGTTTTCCAGGTGCGGGTGTTCGGCCAGCGGACGGCGAGTGGGGGCCAGCACACGGCTGACGGTGGGTTCGTTGAGCAAGCGATCCAGCAAATGCTCGCCTGTCAGTCCAGTCGCTCCGGCAAGCAAAATGTGTTGCGGCGTCAAGTACATGGTCTTTCTCCCTTGATACGTCACAAGCATAGGCGCTCTATCGGAACAGACTGCGCGCCGAGCGGACAGGTTTCACCCGGCGCTCAAATATTCATCTGGGCGCTGGCACGGACTCGCAAGGGCGAGGCTTGTCTGGGGGATCAGTGGGGAGACGTTTGTAAGCCGAAGGTCGCTTCAGCAGGCGCCGGCGTATTGATTGCCGGCCCACGCAGGTCGCGGGGCCGGTCAAGCGCGCAGTCAGCGTACGACGGTGTTCAATGCCCGCTCTGCCTGGCTCTTGCGCAGCTGCTGCCAGCGTGTGACGACCGCTTTGGGCGCCCAGATCTGCGGCTCGGAGGCTTCGAAGTTCTCGTCGGTTTCCCGCTGGGCAACGATGGCTTTGGCTTCGTTGAAGGCCTGAATCAGGTCGTCGCTCTCGGCCAGTGCTTTGCCGAAAAGTGCTTCGCCAAAGTAAGTGAAATCCGCCTCTTCCGAGCAGCCGAACGAGACCCGGTCTTCCCGCGAAGCGGTGATGACCATCGTGTGCTCATCCTTGATCGCAGGGATGAAACCGCCCGAGTAACAGGCAGAAATCACCACCACTTTGTCGCGATTCTTCAGCGGCGCGAGCACGCCCGACATCTCCTTGGCCGGAAGGTCCGAGAGCTCTAGGCGCGGCTGGTCCAGCACCAACTCATGCTCGTGTGTGCCGTGGCTGGTGAGGTAGATGAAAATCAGGTCTTCCGGACCACTGCGTCTGGCCAGCGTCTGGACGGCGCGGTTGATGTTCTCGCGTGTGGCCAGCGGTCGGTCCGTCATGTGATCGCGATGGTTCACCAGCGACACCTGACCGTATGCGCCGAAGCGCGTAGCGAGCAATTTGTTGACGAAGTCCGCCTCGCGCAGAAACACGCTCTGCTTGCCATCGCCGCCGACGACCAGGCTGTAGAGTTCGATGGCCGGCGTCGAGGTAGGCACTGCGGCGAGCGCTTTCTCTAGTAACGGACCCTGAGCGAGCAGACCGACCTCCAGCGGGTCTGGCAACAACTTGCCCGACGCGTCGCGCACGCGTTGGCCGTTGGACCAGGTGCCGCTCTGAATCTCGCCCTCGGCGGTCGTCAGCACGCCTGCGCCATGATAATTGTCGTTTTCAAAATGCCCGACGTAGGTGCTGCCGTCCGGCATCTGCAGACGGCCTTCGCCAGCGAACCGCCAGTTCAGGAACTGACCCTGATAGCGGGTGCCGTCAGCACCGATCAATTCGCCTTTGCCGGTAAAGGCGCCGTCCTTGAATTGACCCGACCAGACATCGCCGTCGGCGTTTTCGTAACGCCCGCGGCCATTGAGCTGGTTGTTGTGGAAGCCGCCGACATACTGATCACCGTCAGCGCTGTTGAAATTGCCGGTGCCTTCGAGTTGGCCGTCGACGAACTTGCCGCTGAACTGGTTGCCTGCCGCATCGCTGCGCTGGCCCTCGCCGTTGGGCTTGCCCTGCGCGAACTGGCCCTGGTACTGGCTGCCGTCGTCCAGTTCCAGGTGGCCGAGGCCATCGTACTGATCGGCCTTGAATTCGCCGCGATAACTCATGCCGTGCTCTTTGAGCGTGCCTTCGCCGTCACGTCGCCCCAGTTTGTAGCCGCCAACATAACTGCCAGCGCTGGTGGTGAGCGCCCCTTGCCCCTGAAACAGTCCGCTCTGGAACCCGCCGCGATACACGTCGCCATTGCTGGCATGCCATTCGCCCTGGCCATCCCACTGACCGTTCTTGAACGCACCCGCGTACCAACTGCCGTTCGGGTAATCGATACGACCCTTGCCCTGCAGCATGCCGTTGACGATGTCGCCTCGATAACGACCGCCGTCGGGCAGGCGAGCGTCGGGAGGCAACAGCGATTCGCCGTCACCGCAGGCGGTAAGCAGAAGGGTCAGGGCCAGAGGGGCAAGCGCGCGCATGGTAAATCCCGCAAATAAATATGTCGGCGTGATCAGATCGCGTACTTGTGTCGAGTCGCTCACACAGCCGCAGCGAGTATGCCGCAGCCAGTAAGCGTGGTGAAACAGTCTGTTACGACTGTTTCACGTTTTGAGAAATTTACACGAAGCAGAGTGACAGGGGTTCTGCGACGAAGGCGGGCTTGTCCTGACCTTCGATTTCAAGCGTTGCCGTCGCTTTGAGCAACCATTGCCCGGGCTTCTTTTCAGTGACTTCGGTCAGCGCAACTTTTAGACGAACGCGCGAATCGACCTTAACGGGCTGGACGAAGCGCACGCTGTCCAGGCCGTAATTGACCACCATTTTCAAGCCTTCCGGCAGCACCAGCAGCGATTCCATCAACTTGGGGATCAGCGACAGCGACAGGAAGCCGTGGGCGATGGTCGAGCCAAAGGGTGTCTGCGCGGCCTTGACCGGGTCGACGTGAATGAATTGGAAATCGCCGGTTGCCTCGGCGAACAGATTGATTCGTTCCTGATCGATGAGCAGCCACTCGGAACTTCCCAGTTCCTTGCCTTCATAGCTCTTGAGTTCTGCGACGGGTACATAGGGCATCGTTACTCTCCTTGTGAAACGTTGACGTCCTGCGGTTTTGTGTTTTCCGGTTTCTGCGGCTATAGGCTCTTTTATTGCTTGGCTCTGTGGCGGCGTCTGGCGCCTCTTCGGTCGGCGCGCTTGCACATCATCATCGCCTGACGCGATGAAGATCAGCACGCCGCAGGGCTGTGGTCAAGAATCCCAAGGTTTGCGAATGCCGAGCCATAGCTGACGAAACTGCATGCTTATAATGTCGCCGCGAATTTGTGGAGTTCTGTATGTTGCTACGAGGCCTGACCTGGCTTGTGCTGTTCCAATTGGTGGGAACGGCGCTGAATCATTTGTTCCTGTCGATACTGCCGGGGCCGATCATCGGCCTGGTGCTGCTGATGATTTACCTGATGATCAGGGGCGAAGTCAGCGAACCCATCAGCCTGGCCGCCAGCAGTCTGCTGCGTTATCTGCCGCTGTTGCTGGTGCCACCTGCCGTCGGCGTGATGGTTTATGCCGACCAGATCGCCGACGACTTCTGGGCCATTGTAGGCTCGCTGGTGCTGTCACTGATGATCTCGCTCACCTTTGCGGGCTGGCTGATGCAGAAACTCATCGATCGCCAGTCCAGCCGCCGGGAGCCGTCATGAGTCTGGATTGGCAAGGCGCATGGCTTTCGGTGATCCATCATCCGCTGTTCGGCATTGCGATCACCTTGGGCGCCTATCAGATCGTGCTCGCCGGTTATGAGAAAACCCGGTGGGTATTCCTGCAACCGGTGCTGGTGTCGATGGTCGTGGTTATTGTCGTGCTGGTGAGCTGCGGACTGACCTACGTCGAATACCGTAAAAGCACCGACATTCTCAGCATCCTGCTCGGGCCCGCGACGGTCGCGCTGGCAGTGCCGCTTTATCTGAATCTGCGGCGTATTCGTCAGTTGTTCTGGCCGGTCTTGACTACGCTGGTGATTGGCGGCGTGCTGGCAACCGGGTCATGTGTCGCGCTCGGCTGGCTGTTGGGCGCCGACCACATGATCCTGATGACGATGGCGCCCAAGTCAGTGACCTCACCGATTGCCATGCTGGTCGCCGAACAGATCGGTGGTGTTGCAGCGCTGGCAGCGGTTTTTGTGTTGATCACCGGCGTCATCGGCGGCATATTCGGGCCCGGTCTGCTGACCCTGGCGGGCGTGCAGAGCCCGGAAGCCCGCGGCATGGCGCTGGGGCTGACGGCGCACGCAGTGGGTACCTCGGCGGCTTTGCAGGAAGGTGATGAATGCGGCGCCTTCGCGGCGCTGGCGATGAGTCTGATGGGTGTCGCCACGGCGCTGTTTTTGCCGTTGGCGGTGTCTCTGGTTGCTTGAGGGTGGGTTTATGTCGTTGCCGTTGTTTCCGCTGAACGCTGTGCTGTTTCCGGGGTGTGTGCTGGATCTTCAGATTTTCGAGGCACGCTATCTGGACATGATTGGCCGCTGCATGAAACAGGGCGAAGGGTTCGGTGTGGTCTGCATCACTGAAGGCAGCGAGGTGGGTGACGTTCCTGAGGGGTTCTCGCAGATCGGTTGCGAGGCACTGGTCACTGATTTCCAGCAGCAGGACAACGGCCTGTTGGGTATTCGGGTGGTCGGCGGGCGGCGCTTTCGGGTGATCGACGCAGAAACGCAACGTGACAACCTGTTGCTGGCCGAGGTTGAATGGCTGGAAGATCCGCAGGAGCAGCCGCTTCAGGAAGAGGACGATGACCTCGTGGCACTTCTGGCGGCCCTGGCCGAGCACCCGATGGTGGCGGCGTTGAACATGGGGCTGACGGCCAGTGGGCAACAGTCGCTGGCCAATCAGTTGGCCTATCTGCTGCCTTTCGCGGAGGAAGACAAGATCGAACTGCTGGAAATAGACGACGCCGAAGAACGCCTCGACGCCATTCAGGATCTGCTCGACGAGATGCAGGGCGACATGCAGGCCTGACACGCCCGACGCCGGCCAAAGGGCGCGGCCTCAATACTGATAGCGAATCAGGCCGTGCCCGAACGAGTGCAGGGCAAATCCGCCCAACAGAGCCACCGTCGCAGGCAGGATCAACCACCAGACGCGAATCGGCAGCGCCGGCAGTGATTGCTTGTTCTGCACGAACGCCAGGCTCGCCGAGCACGTGAAGAACGCCAGCATCATGCCGGCCAGCACGTCGGTCGGCCAGTGGACGCCCAGATACACCCGGGACATCGCGATGGCCAGCGCCGGAATTCCCCCCAGTAACAGCCAGGTCAGGCGCAGTCGCACCGGCTGCCCGCGCCCAGCCAGTACGGCCAGCGTCATGAACAAGGCAAACGAGGCGGATGCATGTCCGCTGGGCATGCTGTAAGTGGTCAACGGCTCGGCCAGCACTTCCGGGCGGGCGCGGGCGAAGGTGTATTTCATGCTCTGGTTGACGACCGCGGCGCCCAGCGTAGTTCCTACGGCAAAGATCGCGTGCCGGTATTGGCGAGTGAGCAGCAACAGAATCGCCAGCAACGCAGCGGCACAGAACTGGGTCCGGAAATCCCCCAGGCCGGTGATCATCACGGCGTAATTTTCCGCCGCTTCGCTTCGGCTCGCCTGAACGACGGTCATCAGACCCTGATCGAAATCCGCCAGATACGGCCAGCCAAGAAACACGGCTCCTAACAGAACGAAGCATGTCGCGGCGATCAGTCTGGTCGCATAACGCTTCTGGCGTGTGCTGCTCTGAACGGCGATGCCGAGCAGGATCGCCAGTGCGACACCGACCACTGCTGCCTGCGGCCAGAAGTTTTCCGGCAGCGGCAGGCGGATCGCCGCGCCGGTCGCCCAGCCCGGAAGAATGTACGCCACCGACCAGCCGGCGGCCGCAATCAGGCTGACCCCGGCGAAGCGCACCAACGGCATGTCGAACATGCCGGCGACCATCGGCAGCATGGGCCGCAACGGACCGATGAAGCGCCCGACCAGCAGGCTGGCGATGCCATAACGTTGAAAGTAGGCCTCGGCGCCGCCGATCCACTCCGGATGATGGCGCAGGCCCGGCAGGCGGCGGATGTTCTGATGGAAACGGCGGCCCAGGAAATAAGACACGAAGTCCCCCAGCAAACCGCCCAGGAAACCCAGCAGCAACGCTTCGCTCAACTCCAGGATGCCGCTGCCGGCCAGAGCTGCCACCGCGAACAGTGCGACAGTGCCGGGCACGATGATGCCGGCGATGGCCAGGCATTCGACGAAGGCGATCAGAAAAATGGCGGCGCCAAGCCAGGACGGGTTGGCGCTCAGCCAGGAGGTAACGCTGTCGAGCCATGCACCCATGGGTCAGTTTCCTTGCTCGATGAAAAGGTAATCGCGGCCTTCGACTTGCCCGCGTCTGACAGGGTTCCGTGTGCAGAACCGCGCGTAATCGGCGTCGACGAACCGGTACATCAGGTGTTCATCGCGCCCGGTCGGGATGCCCAGGCGCGTGGTTTGAATGATCCGCGATGGTTGCTGGCCCACGTCTTCGACAAACAGTTGCTCTTCATCGAAACGCCTGGCATCCCACATCGGGACCTTCAGCCCGAGCGCTTTGCATAACAGTGTCTGCCCGGCGCACAGCCGCTGCGGCGTGCGCAGCTGACCGCTGGCGTCGGGATTGTTCAGCTGCATTTGCGCCAGGCTGTTCTCATCAGAGAAGGCATCGACCCAGGGATAAGCGGATTTGATCAGTACCGCATTGCCCGGTCCTTCGGCACTGAAATTCAGCGAATCTCCGCCACGGGCGTAGTACATATAAATGTGTCCGCCATCCAGAAACAAAGCCTTACGTTTTTCTGTGTAGCCAAGGGACGCATGGCTGCCTTTTTCCGAGACGTAATAGGCCTCGGTCTCTATGATGCGCGCCGATAGCCACAGCTCACCGACCTTATGGCGGATGACCTTGCCCAGCAGATCGCGGGCAAGCGTCTGGGCATCGCGGTGGAAGAAGCTGTCGGGCAAGGCGCGCGGGGTCTGTCGTGGCATCGCATACATGATCTTGGAATGAGCGGTGATGATAGCAATGTCGCGCTTAATTGCAGCTGAATGGGCGCGGCGGGAACGGCACTAAATGTGAACGCAGGCTGGCGGCTGAGCTTGATTTCACGGTTTCGTCCAGCAAATCCGGCTTATATCGACCATCCGCCTGTCGCCGCTGTCGTTCAGCCCGCCCGGCAGCTATAATCGGCCGCTTTCCTCTCTGCCAAGACCTCTGAGACCATGACTGAGTCCGTTCTTGACTACATGACCCGCCTGGGTCGCGCCGCCCGTGACGCCTCGCGCGTGATCGGTCGCGCCAGTACCGCGCAGAAAAACCGCGCGCTGGCTGCGACTGCTGCGGCGCTGGATGCCGCCCGGGACGAGCTGACTGCCGCCAACGAGCAGGATCTTGCCGCCGGCCGTGCGAACGGTCTTGAGCCGGCACTGCTCGAGCGTCTGGCCCTGACCCCGGCGCGTATCGACAGCATGATCGCCGGTCTGCGTCAGGTTGCCGGTCTGCCGGATCCAGTGGGCACCATCCGTGACATGAACTTCCAGCCGTCCGGTATTCAGGTCGGCAAGATGCGCGTACCGCTGGGCGTGGTCGGGATCATTTACGAGTCGCGTCCGAACGTGACCATCGATGCGGCCAGTCTTTGCCTGAAATCGGGAAACGCCACCATCCTGCGCGGCGGTTCCGAAGCCATCCATTCCAACCGGGCCATCGCTGCCTGCATTCAGCGCGGCCTGGCCGAAGCTGACCTGCCCGCAGCGGTCGTCCAGGTGGTCGAGACCACCGACCGTGCGGCCGTCGGCGCGTTGATCACCATGCCTGAGTACGTCGACGTCATCGTGCCACGGGGTGGCAAAGGCCTGATCGAGCGCGTCAGTCGCGATGCACGGGTGCCGGTGATCAAGCATCTGGACGGCATCTGCCACGTGTATGTCAGTGCCCACGCCGACCTCGCTGCCGCTCAACGCATCGCTTTCAACGCCAAGACTTATCGCTATGGCATTTGCGGTGCCATGGAAACGCTGCTGGTGGATCAGGCCATTGCGTCTGACTTCCTGCCTCAGATGGCCGCCCAGTTCCGCGAGAAAGGCGTCGAACTGCGTGGCTGCGAGCGCACCCGTCAGTTGATCGATGCCGTTGCCGCCACCGAAGAAGACTGGCATACCGAATATCTGGCGCCGATCCTGTCGATCCGCGTCGTGACCGGTCTGGATCAGGCGATCGAGCACATCAACCATTACGGCTCGCATCACAGCGACGCCATCGTCTCCGATTCGCAGAGCCAGACACGCCGCTTCATGGCTGAAGTCGACTCGAGCTCGGTCATGATCAATGCGCCCACCAGCTTCGCCGACGGATTCGAGTACGGCCTGGGGGCTGAAATCGGGATTTCCACCGACAAGATTCATGCTCGCGGTCCGGTCGGGCTCGAGGGCCTGACGTGCGAGAAATACGTCGTCATTGGCGACGGTCGCCAGTTGCGCGGACAGGGGCCGGCCTGACTTGGCCGATATCGGTCAGCGCCCGGGCAATGGTGCGGGTGCTGTTGCCCAGCCAGCCAGCGATACGGCTCGGGCCAGTGGCAAGCCGAAACGCATCGGCATGCTGGGTGGCACGTTCGATCCGGTGCACATCGGCCATTTGCGCGGCGCGCTTGAAGTCGCCGCGTTGCTTGAACTCGATGAGCTGCGTCTGACGCCCAGCGCCAGACCGCCTCATCGCGACACGCCAAGTGTCTCTGCGCAAGACCGTCTGGCGATGGTCAGTTGCGCGGTGGAAGGCGTGCCGCCCTTGACGGTGGATGATCGCGAGCTGTTGCGCGACAAGCCGTCTTACACCATCGACACGCTGGAATCGATGCGGGCTGAGCTGTCCGCCGATGACCAGCTGTTTTTGTTGCTGGGTTGGGATGCCTTTTGCGGCCTGCCCACTTGGCATCGTTGGGAAGAGTTGCTGGAGCACTGCCATATCGTGGTGCTGCAACGCCCGGACGCCGACAGCGAGTCGCCGGATGCCATGCGTAACCTGCTGGCGGCACGCGCGGTCAGCGATCCGAAGGCCCTGAAAGGGCCTGGCGGACACATTACATTCGTCTGGCAGACGCCGCTTTCGGTGTCTGCCACCCAGATCCGCCAACTGCTGGCCAGCGGGAAGTCGGTACGTTTTCTGGTGCCAGACGCGGTACTGGCCTACATCGAGGCGCACGGACTGTACCGTGCGCCCAATTGAACTGAATGAGTTTTTTATGACAAAGCAAAAACAATCCGTATCCGGCGAAGAGCTGGTTGAACTGACCAAGGCTGCTCTGGAAGACGTCAAGGCACAGGACATCCTGGTCATCGACGTCAAGGACAAGCACAGCCTGACCGACTACATGGTGATCGCCACCGGTACGTCCAACCGTCAGATCAACGCGATGCTGGACAAGGTCCGCGAAAACGTCAAAGCCAAGGGCGCACAGCCGCTGGGCGAAGAAGGCAAAGGCGAAAGCGACTGGGTTCTGCTGGACCTGGGTGACGTGATCGTGCACATGATGACCGCCGCCGCTCGCCAGTTCTACGATCTGGAGCGTCTGTGGCAAGGCGCCGAGCAGAGCCGTGCCGCCAGCGGTGCCCATCACACCCCGGGCAATGAATAAGGGCTCATTGTGCGTCTGCGTCTGATTGCTGTCGGTTCACGCATGCCCAAGTGGGTGGAAGAGGGTTGGCATGAGTATGCCAAGCGTCTGCCATCCGAACTGGCGCTGGAACTGGTAGAGATTCCGCTCAACACCCGTGGCAAGAACGCCGACGTGGCACGCCTGATTCGTCAGGAAGGCGAGGCCATGCTGGCGAAAGTGCAGCCGGGCGAGCGGATCGTCACGCTTGAAGTGCAGGGCAAACCATGGAGCACCGAGCAACTGGCGGGCGAGCTCGATCGCTGGCGTCTGGATTCGCGAACCGTGAATCTGATGGTTGGCGGTCCCGAAGGGCTCGCGCCGGAAGTCTGTGCCCGTGCCGAGCAGCGTTGGTCGTTGTCGCCGTTGACGTTGCCGCACCCGCTGGTGCGCATTCTCATCGGTGAACAGATTTATCGTGCCTGGACAGTGTTGTCCGGTCACCCTTATCACAAGTAGCGCTGCTGCCTTCACTGTGAACACGCCCTAAATGTCTCAGCCGATTCGCCTGAAAGACCACGAAAAGGACGCACGCCTGGTGCGCAGCCGGGTCGTGGTCGGCGCAGTCGCGGTGATCGTGCTGATCTGCGTGTTGGTGGCGCGGTTGTACTTCCTGCAGGTCATCCAGTACGACTATCACTCGACCCTCTCGGAGAACAACCGCGTCCACGTGCAGCCGATTCCGCCGAGTCGCGGGCTGATCTTCGATCGTAACGGCGTGGTGATCGCCGACAACCGGCCCAGCTTCAACCTGAGCATGACCCGCGAACGTTCGGGCGGCGACTGGGCCCAGGTGCTCGATACGATCATCGAAGTGCTCGAGCTGACGCCTGATGACCGGATCATCTTCGAAAAACGCATGAAACAAGGGCGTCGCCCGTTTGAACCGGTGCCAATCCTGTTCGAGCTGACCGAGGAGCAGATCGCCCGAATCGCCGTGAACCAGTTCCGCCTGCCCGGCGTTGAAGTGGTGGCGCAACTGATTCGCCATTACCCGCAGGGCGCGCATTTTGCGCACTCCGTGGGCTACATGGGGCGAATCAACGAGAAAGAGCTGAAAAGCCTCGATCCCGTGAATTACAGCGGCACCCATCACATGGGCAAGACCGGCATCGAGCGCTTCTACGAGCCTGAACTGCATGGTCAGGTCGGCTACGAAGAGGTCGAGACCAACGCCCGCGGGCGTGTTTTGCGCGTGTTGAAGCGTACTGACCCGGTGCCGGGCAAAGACATCGTTCTGAGCCTTGATATCCAGTTGCAGGAGGCCGCCGAGGTCGCGCTGGGCGGACGCCGTGGCGCGGTGGTCGCCCTGGACCCGAACACCGGCGAAGTGCTGGCGATGGTCAGTCAGCCGAGTTTCGACCCCAATCTGTTCGTGACCGGTATCAGCTTCAAGGCCTATTCCGAGCTGCGTGACTCGGTCGATCGGCCGCTGTTCAACCGTATTCTGCGGGGTTTGTATCCGCCGGGCTCGACCATCAAGCCTGCGGTGGCGATTGCCGGTCTGGACACCGGTGTCGTGACGGCCAGCACCCGCGTGTTCGACCCCGGCTATTACATGCTGCCGAACTACGATCACAAATACCGTAACTGGAACCGCACCGGCGATGGCTGGGTCGACCTGGACACCGCGATCATGCGTTCCAACGACACCTACTTCTACGACCTGGCGCACAAGGTCGGCATTGATCGGCTGTCTTCCTATCTGAACAAGTTCGGCATTGGGCAGAAAGTGTCGCTGGACATGTTCGAAGAGTCTCCCGGCCTGATGCCTTCCCGCGACTGGAAGCGCATTACCCGGCGTCAGGCGTGGTTCCCGGGTGAAACCCTCATCCTCGGCATCGGCCAGGGCTACATGCAGGCCACGCCTTTGCAACTGGCTCAGGCCACTGCGCTGGTGGCGAACAAGGGCAAGTGGAACCGGCCGCATCTGGCCCGGACCATCGAAGGACAAAAGCCGGTGGACGAAAACCCGATGCCGGACATCGTGCTGCGCGACCCGTCCGACTGGGGCAAGGTCAATCACGGCATGCAGCAGGTGATGCACGGCGCGCGCGGCACGGCGCGCAAGGCAGCGATCGGTGCTCAGTACCGAATTGCAGGAAAGAGCGGTACCGCACAGGTCGTGGCCATTCGCCAAGGCGAGAAGTACGACCGCTCCAAAGTGCAGGAGCGCCATCGCGACCACGCCTTGTTCGTCGGCTTCGCGCCGGCCGATAACCCCAAAATCGTGGTGGCTGTGATGATCGAGAACGGCGAGTCCGGTTCCGGTGCCGCAGCGCCTGTCGTGCGTCAGGTCATGGACGCCTGGCTGCTGGGCCCGGATGGCCGTCTGAAACCCGAATACGCCAGTAATACATTGCCTCCGGAGACCGCGGCCCGTGAAGAGTAATTTCGACCGCATCCTCTCCAGCGAAGACGTAATGCGTCGTCGCGCGACCTTTCTGCAGAAAATCCACGTCGATGGCCCTTTGCTCATCCTGTTGCTGACGCTGGCGGCTGGCAGCCTGTTCGTCCTTTATTCGGCGAGCGGCAAGAGCTGGGATCTGCTGATCAAGCAGGCCACGTCGTTCGGCATCGGCCTGGTTTCCATGTTCGTCATTGCGCAACTTGAACCGCGCTTCATGGCGCGCTGGGTTCCGGTGGCCTATGTGCTGGGCGTTTTGCTGCTGGTGGCGGTCGACGTCATGGGCCACAACGCCATGGGTGCGACGCGCTGGATCAACATTCCTGGGGTGATCCGTTTCCAGCCGTCCGAATTCATGAAGATCATCATGCCGGCGACCATCGCCTGGTACCTGTCAAAACGCACGCTGCCACCCCATCTCAAGCACGTCGCCGTGAGCCTGGGGCTGATCGGCCTGCCGTTCATTCTGATCGTCCGCCAGCCCGATCTTGGCACTTCGCTGCTGATCCTGGCGTCCGGGACCTTCGTGCTGTTCATGGCCGGCCTGCGCTGGCGCTGGATCATCGGCGTGATCGCGGCCGCCGTGCCGGTAGCGGTGGGCATGTGGTTCTTCTTCATGCACGACTATCAGAAGCAGCGGATCCTGACCTTCCTCGATCCGGAAAGCGATCCGCTGGGCACCGGGTGGAACATCATTCAGTCCAAGGCGGCGATCGGCTCGGGCGGCGTGTTCGGCAAAGGCTGGCTGCTGGGCACCCAGTCGCACCTGGATTTTCTTCCGGAAAGCCACACCGACTTCATCATCGCGGTCCTTGGCGAGGAGTTCGGGCTGGTCGGCATCTGCGCGTTGTTGCTGATCTACCTGCTGCTGATCGGCCGCGGGCTGGTCATCACGGCCCAGGCGCAGACGCTTTACGGCAAGTTGCTGGCAGGCAGCCTGACCATGACGTTTTTTGTTTATGTTTTCGTCAACATCGGTATGGTCAGCGGGCTGCTTCCGGTGGTGGGAGTGCCGCTGCCCTTCATTAGCTACGGCGGAACTTCGCTCGTGACGCTGCTGTCAGCGTTTGGGGTTTTGATGTCGATCCATACCCATCGCAAGTGGATCGCTCAGGTTTGATTAAGGTGAAGAACTCAATGCAAGTAGTGCGTGGCTGGGCTGCTCGATATGCGCCGCTGGTCGGTCTGATGGGCATCCTCGGTTCAGTGCAGGAGTCGCTTGCCGGTGACTATGAAGGCTCTCCTCAAGTCGCCGAGTTCGTGGGTGAGATGACCCGAGATTACGGTTTCGCCGGCGAACAGTTGATTGAAGTTTTTCGGGATGTCCAGCGCAAGCAATCCATTCTCGACGCCATTTCAAGGCCTGCCGAGCGGGTCAAGACGTGGAAGGATTATCGGCCGATGTTCCTGACCGACGCACGTATTGCGCGGGGCGTGGATTTCTGGCGGCAGCACGAGGCGGCCCTCGCGCGCGCCGAGCAGGAATACGGCGTGCCGGCGCAAGTCATTGTCGCGATCATCGGGGTTGAGACGTTTTTCGGCCGTAATACCGGCAATTATCGTGTGATCGACGCGTTATCGACGCTGAGTTTCGATTACCCAGCGCGCGCCGAGTTCTTCCGCAAGGAGCTGCGCGAGTTTCTCCTGCTGTCGCGTGAGGAGCAGGTCGATCCACTGACGCTCAAGGGATCGTACGCAGGGGCGATGGGGCTTCCGCAGTTCATGCCGAGCAGTTTCCGGGCGTACGCGGTCGACTTCGACGGCGACGGCCACATCAACATCTGGAACGATCCGGACGACGCGATTGGCAGCGTCGCCAGTTATTTCAAACGCCATGGCTGGGTGGCGGGTGAGCCTGTCGTCAGTCGTGCCAGTGTCCGTGGCGACCGGGTGGACGAGGGGCTGAGCCCCGGAATCGAACCGGTGAAGACGGTCGGGGAGTTGCGGGGCCTGGGCTGGGCAAGTCATGATGCGCTGCGCGATGATATGCCGGTCACGGCTTTTCGCCTGGATGGCGACAACGGCCCTGAATACTGGATGGGTTTGAAGAATTTTTACGCGATCACGCGTTACAACCGCAGCGTGATGTACGCAATGGCCGTGCATCAGCTGTCTGAACTGCTTGTTCAAGCTCGGGACGTCAAGTAATGCGGTCATTGCCGATCCAACAACCATTGAAACTGATGGCCTTCGCGGCACTGACATTGCTCGTTGTCAGTTGCTCCACCAGTCGCCCGACGACACAGCAGGGCAATGTCATCCGCGCCCAGCCGGGGCTGGACATCAACAGGGCACATAAAGATGGTGCGCCATGGTGGGATGTCGATGTTTCGCGCATTCCGGACGCCATTCCGACCCTGCACACCGGCCCGTACAAGGCCAACCCGTACACGGTGCTCGGCAAGACCTACTTCCCGCTCAGCGATTCGAAGGCGTATGTCGCCACGGGTACGGCCTCCTGGTACGGGACCAAGTTCCATGGCCAGAACACGGCCAACGGGGAAGTGTATGACCTGTACGGCATGAGCGCGGCGCACAAGACACTGCCGCTGCCCAGCTATGTGCGCGTCACCAATCTGGACAACAGCCGCAGCGTGATCCTGCGGGTCAATGATCGCGGGCCGTTCTATTCCGATCGCATCATCGACCTGTCCTACGCTGCCGCGAAGAAGCTCGGTTACGCTGAGATCGGTACCGCGCGCGTGAAAGTCGAAGGCATCGACCCAGCCCAGTACTGGGCGCAACGCGGCAAGCCCGCGCCATTGATGCTCGATCAGCCGCAAGTGGCCAGCAGTAACCCGCCACCGCCTCAGCAACAGGCCGCGGCACCCGTGATCACCGCCTCTGCCGGCACCATCGAACAATGGACGCCACCGCCGCAACAGCACGCCGCGCCGGTTTCGCCAGTACCGATCGATGCAAAAAAAAACGCTTCCGGACAGCCGTCTGGGCTGTTTCTCCAAGTGGGAGCCTTCGCCAACCCGGACGCTGCGGAACTGCTGAGGTCCAAGCTGAGCGGGATGGTTCGGGCGCCGGTGTTCGTGAGTTCGATCGCACGCAATCAACAGACGCTTTATCGCGTGCGGATGGGACCGGTCGACACGCCGGGTGAAGCCCAACAACTGCAAAACAGCGTAAGGTCGGCCAATCTGGGTTCGCCGAGCGTCGTAACGTCGGATCAGTGATCGGTCCTCGGCAACGAGGTCCAGTCAACGCTGCCTGACCGACGACTTGCCGCCAGAGCGAGCGTTGTCAGCAGCTTTTCACGGGGCGTTCTGTAGAATGTGAGCCCGTTTGCCGGGGTAGCCCGGCACCACCGCTTTGCCCGCAAGGGCATGTTTGCCCATTAGCATTTTCGAGAGACGGATGAACATCACCACCTTTGCAAAACGCCTTTGCCTGCTTATCCCGCTATTCACCGCGCCTGCCGTGTTCGCGGCAGAACAGATGACGCCATCGCCACCGCAACTGGCTGCCAAGGCTTATGTGCTGATGGATGCCAACAGCGGCAACGTTCTGGTCGAAAACAATGGTGACCAGCGCCTGCCACCGGCAAGCCTGACCAAGCTGATGACGGCTTACATCGCCACGCTGGAAATCCGTCGTGGCCAGATCGGCGAAAACGATCCGGTGACCATCAGCGAGAACGCCTGGCGTACCGGCGGTTCGCGGATGTTCATCAAGGTCGGCAGCCAGGTGACCGTCAGCGACTTGCTGCACGGCATCATCATTCAGTCGGGTAACGACGCCAGCGTCGCGGTCTCCGAGCACATCGCCGGCAGCGAAGACGCGTTCGCCGACCTCATGAACAAGACCGCTGGCGACCTGGGCATGGTCAACAGCCACTTCATGAACCCGACCGGCCTGCCGAACCCTGATCACTACTCCACAGCCCACGACATGGCGCTGCTGGCTCGCGCGATCATCCACGAAGACCCTGCTCACTACGCGATCTACTCGCAGAAGGAGTTCTTCTGGAACGGCATCAAACAGCCGAACCGCAACCTGCTGCTGTGGCGCGACAAAACGGTCGACGGCCTGAAAACCGGTCACACCGAAGAAGCCGGCTACTGCATGGTGTCCTCGGCCGTGCGTGATGGCATGCGCCTGATCGCCGTGGTGTTCGGCACCAACAGCGAACAGGCTCGTGCTGCCGAGACCCAGAAGTTGCTGACCTACGGCTTCCGTTTCTTCGAAACCCAGACCTTCTATCAGAAAGGCACCGAGCTGGCTCAGGCCCCGGTCTGGAAAGGCGCAGAGCATCAGGTCAAAGCCGGTCTGGCCGAAGACCTGACCATGACTATGCCTAAAGGCGAATTGAAAAAGCTCGCCGCCAGCATGACCATGAACCCTAAGCTGGTTGCGCCGATCGCCAAGGGCGATGTCATTGGCCAGGTGGAAGTCAAGCTGGACGACAAAGTGGTGCATAGCGCTAATCTGATCGCTATGGATGCAGTCGAGGAGGGTGGTATCTTCCGCCGCCTGTGGGATAGCATCCGCATGTTCTTCTACGGTCTGTTCAACTGATCACCGATTGATCGATTATTGAACACTCAATGATCGACGCTCCGTACGCCCCTGCCGCGACTGCGGCAGGGACTGTCCGTTTTCCGGCTTACGAGGCCGTTACTGCCATGACAGATTCCGAAGCAAAAGCGCCAAAAATCGAATTCCCCTGCAACGACTATCCGATCAAGGTGATCGGCGACACCGGTGTGGGTTTCAAAGACAAAGTGATCGAGATCGTCACCAAACACGCGAAGATCAACGATGAGAAGGTGGCCGAGCGCCAGAGCAGCAACGGTAAATACACCACCTTGCAGCTGCACATCGTCGCCACCGGTCAGGATCAGCTTTACGATATCAACAGCGAGCTACGCGCCACCGGCATCGTGCACATGGTGCTCTGATGGAAGCGCGTCTGGGCTTTCGCGATCTCGGACTGATCGACTACGAGCCCACCTGGCAGGCCATGCAGCGCTTTACCGACGGCCGCGATCGCAACGCCGCCGACGAAGTGTGGCTGGTTCAGCATCCGCCAGTCTTCACTCAGGGTCAGTCCGGTAAACCCGAGCATTTGCTGTTGCCGGGCGATATTCCGGTGGTACAGGTCGATCGCGGTGGCCAAGTGACTTATCATGGCCCCGGTCAACTGGTGGCCTACCTGATGCTGGATGTGCGTCGCCTGGGGTTCGGTGTACGTGAACTGGTGACGCGGATCGAGCACAGTCTGATCGATCTGCTGGCCAGTTATGGCGTCACCGCTGCCGCCAAACCTGAAGCGCCGGGGGTTTATGTTCAGGGTGCGAAGATCGCATCGCTGGGCCTCCGGATTCGCAACGGCTGTTCGTTTCACGGCCTTGCGTTGAACGTCGACATGGATCTGGACCCTTTTAAACGGATAAATCCCTGCGGGTATGCGGGCCTGGCGATGACCCAGCTTCGCGAGCACGCAGGACCGATTGAATTTGCCGAGGTTAGTGCCCGGCTGCGTGCGCAGCTCGTCAAACACCTCGACTACGCTGAGCAGACGACCCTAACGGGCGGAATCGATTGATATGACTACTGCGCATGAGACGGCAGACGCCGTGCAAACCCTGATCCCGACAGTGAATGTGGTGACGCCTGAGCGTGCTGCACGGCCGAAAGTTGAAGCGGGCGTGAAACTGCGTGGCGCGGAAAAAGTGGCGCGCATCCCGGTGAAGATCATCCCGACGGTTGAACTGCCGAAGAAGCCGGACTGGATCCGTGTCCGCATTCCGGTTTCCCCTGAAGTCGACCGCATCAAGGCGTTGCTGCGTAAGCACAAGCTGCACAGCGTGTGCGAAGAAGCGTCTTGCCCAAACCTGGGTGAGTGCTTCTCTGGCGGTACCGCGACGTTCATGATCATGGGTGACATCTGCACCCGTCGTTGCCCGTTCTGCGACGTCGGCCATGGCCGTCCGAAGCCTCTGGATGTCGACGAGCCGAAAAACCTCGCCGTTGCCATCGCCGACCTCAAGCTCAAGTACGTGGTGATCACCTCGGTGGACCGCGACGACCTGCGCGACGGTGGCGCTCAGCACTTTGCCGATTGCATCCGTGAAATCCGTGAGCTGTCGCCGAACGTGCAGCTGGAAACGCTGGTGCCCGATTATCGCGGCCGCATGGACATCGCGCTGGAAATCACCGCTGCCACGCCGCCAGACGTGTTCAACCACAATCTGGAAACCGTGCCGCGTCTCTACAAGGCCGCGCGTCCGGGTTCGGATTATCAGTGGTCGCTGACGCTGCTCAAGCGCTTCAAGGAAATGGTCCCTCACGTGCCAACCAAATCCGGCCTGATGCTGGGCCTGGGTGAGACTGACGAGGAAGTCATCGAAGTGATGCATCGCATGCGCGAGCACAACATCGACATGCTGACCCTGGGCCAGTACTTGCAGCCATCGCGTAACCACTTGCCGGTTCAACGCTTCGTGCACCCGGACACGTTTGCCTGGTTTGCCGAAGAAGGCTACAAGATGGGCTTCAAGAACGTCGCGTCGGGCCCGCTGGTTCGTTCGTCGTATCACGCCGACGAGCAAGCCAAGCTGACCAAGTCGTTGCTGACTGCGGGCTGATCGCCAGCGTTATGGACCTTAAAAAAAGGGGCCGGATAGCAATATCCGGCCCCTTTTTTATAGAGGTCGCGTGCTTGTAGGAGCGCGCTTGCCCGCGAACAAACGATTACGCGGCATGGCAGGCAAACCGCGTTTATCAATCGCGGGCAAGCGCGCTCCTACAGGGGCTTTACTGCCCGCGTAGCCTATTCAGCAGCTCTTGCGTCGGATAGCCATCCGCTGGCCAGCCGAATGACTGCTGTGCGCTGCGAATCGCCTTACGGGTATTCGCGCCGATGATCCCGTCCGGGGCGCCTGCGTCGTACTGACGGGCTGACAGCAGTGTCTGCAGCTCGATACGCTCAGAGCGACTCAATGGACGGTCGCCACGAGGCCAGTTGCCGGTCACGTACCCACCGCCGCTGAAACGCTCGGACAGCAGGCTCACGCCCAGCGCGTAAGACGACGAGTTGTTGTATTTCAGAATCGCCCGGAAATTGTCCATCACCAGAAACGCCGGGCCCTTGTAGCCCGCCGGTAGCAGTAATGCTGCCTGTTGTTGCTGGAGATAAGCAGGCAGCGTCGAACCGTTTGCGAGCTTCAGACCCATCTGCTGCCATTCGGCAATGGTCTTGCGGGTGGACGCGTCAGCCAGGGCATAGTCGAAGCCTGGATTGAGTTGAACCTCGAACCCCCACGGCTGGCCCTTTTGCCAGCCGGAGCTTTGCAAGTAGTGAGCAGTCGAGGCGAGCGCATCGGTCGGCGAGTTCCAGATGTCGCGACGGCCGTCACCATCAAAATCCACCGCGTGCGTGTTGTAGGTGGTCGGGATGAATTGCGTTTGCCCCATCGCGCCGGCCCAGGAACCCAGCATGCTTGGCGCGTCGATGTCGCCGTGCTGAATGATCTGCAGAGCGGCGATCAACTGATCCTGTGCGAATTGCGGACGGCGACCCTCATACGCCAGCGTTGCCAGCGAACGTATGACCGACTGCGTCCCCTGGAACTGACCGAAGCTGCTCTCCATGCCCCAGACCGCGACCAAGGCCTGACGATCGACGCCGTAGCGTTGCTCGATGGCCGTCAGCGCGTCTGCGTATTGCGCCAGCAGCGCCTGACCCTTGCGTACGCGCACCGCTGACATGGCGCTGTCGAGGTATTCCCACACTGGGCGGGTGAATTCCGGCTGGCTGCGGTCGGCCTTCACAACGCTCATGTCAGGCGTAACGCCGGCAAAAGCGTTATCGAACACCTCAGGACGAACGCCCGCGCTCAACGCCTGCGCACGAAACATGCTCTGCCATTCGCTGAAACTCATGGCGGGCTGGATTTCGAAATTGTTGTCGTCCGGCTGCGCCACGGCGTTGGAGGCTGCGGGCACATTTTTGGAGACTTGTGGCGCGGAAGCGGATTGAAGCGGGGTAGCCACTGCGGCGGTAGGCTGTTCGGCGCAGGCAACCAGTATGAAGAAGCTAGAGGCAGCGATCAGTTGGCGTACAGGCCAACGACGGGGAAAGCTAAAGGGCATTCTGGGGTCCACAGGTATAAACCGTAAGGTGCAGACCTTAACATGCCGGCCCTGTTGGCGGGGACGTCAGTCCGTAACCTGAAGTTTTCAGGCCGCCATAACGGAAGAAGCCTCCCAGTTTTTCGACTGGAAGGCTTCGCGGCGGTAGCTGCCTTTGCCCTTGGCGGGTTGTTCCTGACGGCTGCGGAACAGTGGCTGGGCGATGATGGATTTGGCCTTGTTCGGCCGTTTCTTTGGCTTGCTCATGGCGGATGCTCTCTTGGTGAGGGATGAAACGGGGCAGATCTTGCGTCAGGTCGAGGCCGGGGTCTAATTGATCTGTGCTATCGCCAGGACGCACTCTTTTGCGGGAGCGCGCGAGCCCGCGATTGCGATCGTACGGATAGCCCGATGTGCTTGGCACACCGATAAGGTGGGCAAGCGCGCCTGAAAGGTTGGTCGTCAGGTTTATTCCGACGGCAACGCCAATCGCTGCCCGGCCATCAGCAGCGCCAGTCGGCTCAAGCTGCTCCAGACGGAGCCTTCGGCCTGACCTTTGATCTGCGCATCGATGTGTTGGGCGTCCATCAACAACTGCCCCCAGCGACGGGCCGAGTGCCGCATCAAGGCTTTGCTCATCAGCGGTTTGCGCTTGTCCCAGATGGGCGGGCGGGCCTGGCTGAACGCCTTATCCAGTGGCACGCCCTGGCTGTATTGCAGCGCCAGGTTCGCCAGCACGCGCAGTTCGCGCGACAACGCCCAGAGAATGACCGGCGGCTCGACGCCCTCGCCGCGCAGGCCTTCGAGCATGCGCAGGGCGTGAGAGGCTTCGCCGTTGAGAATCGCATCAGTCAGACCGAAGACATCGAAGCGGGCGCTGTCAGCCACGGCCGCCTGAACGGTCTCCACCGTGATCTGGCCCTGCTCGGCCATCAGCTTGAGCTTTTCGATTTCCTGCGCGGCAGCAAGCAAGTTGCCTTCAACCCGCGCGGCGATCAGTTCGACCGCATCCGGGCTTGCAGCGAGGCCGGATTGCGAAAGGCGTTGACGAATCCACTGCGGCAACTGGCTGGCATCGACCGGCCAGATCTGCACGAACTGGGTTTGCTGGCCTTCAACCAGCGCCTTGCCCCATTTGGTTTTCTGCGCGGCGCCGTCCAGCTTGGGCAGGCTGATCAGCAGTAGCGTGTCCTCTGCCGGGCGGTTGCAGTATTCGAGCAAGGCCGCAGCGCCTTTGTCACCGGGCTTGCCCGACGGCAGGCGCAGTTCCAGCAGGCGCCGCTCAGCGAACAGCGACATGCTCGCGCCCGCCTGCAGCAGCGTGCCCCAGTCGAAGCTCGAATCGGCGCTGAACACCTGACGCTCGTCGAACCCTTGCTGACGGGCTGCCGCGCGAATCGCATCGCACGCTTCCTGGCATTGCAGCGGGTCATCGCCGCTGACAATGTAGACAGGCGACAATGCGCCCTGAAGGTGTTTGGAGAGTTGGGCGGGGGCGAGTTTCATGGGTCAGAAAAGATCAGGGCCGGCGAACCGGCCCCGATGCCATCATTTGGTCGGGAATTCGATGGGAGACTGCTGTGGCGTCTCGTCGCGAACCCGCTGAGCAGCGGCTTCGGCGTCGGCTTCGGCGCGAGCGGCAGCGTCGGCCTTGGCCTGCATTTCATCCAGGCCTTCTGGTGTCAGCAATTGCAGACGAGCCAGCATGAGCTGAATCAGATCGCTGCGCATTTCCTGGCGGACCTGATCAGCTTCCTGGTCGGAGCCCACCAGGTTGTTGCCGTCGTGCACGTAGACCTTCTGCACCTGCACCTTGTCGCTGAGCAGGACGACGTCCTTGGTGCCACGAATTTCATACTTCAACACGTCGGTCAGCTGGTATTCGGCGGAACGGCCGGCACCGGTGTAGCTGGCGCTGCGCGAGCTTTCTTCTTCGCGCGCCAGGAACAGCTTGTATTGCGCGCCGGTGTAGACGTGTACGCCGCTGCTGGTCAGGGTCTGGCGCAATTGAGTGACGAGGTCGCCGTAGGCATCACGCGCGCTGACGTCCAGTTCCTTGATCGACAAGGCGTTGGTGCCGGTGCCACGCAGCTGGAAACCGCAGGCGCTCAGCAATACCGCGAGGCCCATTACCAGCAGATTGCGTTTGATCATCTTGTTGCTCCCCTTGAATCCGTTTGAGCCCGAAATCGCGGGCTCTGGAAGTGTGTTCAGCGCCTGTCACCGCCAGGCGCCCGATCCATTCAGCTGGCGACGATGTTCACCAGCTTGCCAGGCACCACGATTACTTTGCGGATGGTCAGGCCATCGATGAAGCGCAGGACATTTTCGTTGGTCCGTGCGGCGGCTTCGACGTCCTCGCGGCTGGCGCTGGCGGGCATTTCGATCTGCCCACGCAGCTTGCCGTTGACCTGCACCACCAGTTGCAGCGTGTCCTGCACCAGCGCCGACTCGTCGACGACCGGCCAGCCGGCGTCGATGATCGGATCGGCATGGCCGAGCGCCGTCCACAGTTCGTGGCTGATGTGTGGCGTGATAGGGGCCAGCAGCAGCGCGACGGTTTCCAGACCTTCCTGCAGCAGCGCGCGGTCTTGGGCAGAAGCCTGCGGTGCCTTTTCCAGCACGTTCATCAGGGTCATAACTTGCGCGATGGCGGTGTTGAATTTGTGATGCTGCCCCACGTCCTGACCGGCCTGTTTGATGGCCAGATGGATGGCGCGGCGGATGCCTTTCTGGTCATCGCCCAAGGCGGCCTTGTCGAGGGCGCCCGGCAATCCGGCTGTCACATGGGCCTGAGCCAGACGCCACACGCGCTTGAGGAAACGGTGCGAACCTTCCACGCCCGAGTCGGACCATTCCAGGCTCATGTCGGGTGGCGAAGCGAACATCATGAACAGGCGGCAAGTATCGGCGCCGTATTGATCGATCATCGACTGCGGATCAACACCGTTGTTTTTCGACTTGGCCATCTTCTCGATGCCACCGATTTCGACCGGTTGGCCGTCGGCAATCAGCCTGGCGCCGATGATCTTGGCTTTGGCGTCGCGTTCGAATTCGACGTCGGCCGGGTTGAACCAGGTCTTGCTGCCATTGGCTTCCAGACGATAGAACGTCTCGGCCACCACCATGCCCTGAGTCAGCAGGTTCTTGAACGGCTCGTTGGACGTGACCAGGCCTTCGTCGCGCATCAGCTTGTGGAAGAAGCGCGCGTACAGCAGGTGAAGAATCGCGTGTTCGATGCCGCCGATGTACTGATCGACCGGCAGCCAGTGGTTGGCGGCTTTCGGATCGACCATGCCACCCTCGTAATGAGGCGAGGCGTAACGGGCGAAATACCAGGACGACTCGACGAAGGTGTCCATCGTGTCGGTTTCACGCTTGGCCGGTGCGCCGCATTTCGGGCAGCTGCATTCGTAGAATTCAGGCATGCGCGCCAGAGGCGAACCCGCGCCATCGGGCACGACGTCTTCCGGCAGTTTGACCGGCAGCTGATCTTCCGGAACCGGAACATCGCCGCACGCGTCGCAGTGAATGATCGGGATCGGGCAGCCCCAGTAGCGCTGGCGACTGATGCCCCAGTCACGCAGGCGGAACTGGGTGCGCGATTTGCCGAGCTCCTTCTTGATCAGGGCAGCTTCGATCGCATCGAACGCCCCGGCGAAATCCAGACCGTCGAACTCACCCGAGTTGATCAACTGGCCGTGTTCGCCGTACGCGTCCTGCCAGGGAGCAGGCGTCTGATCGCCAGCGCTGGTGCGCACCACCGGTTTGACCGGCAGGTTGTACTTGGTGGCGAATTCGAAATCGCGCTCGTCGTGAGCCGGGACCGCCATTACCGCACCGTCGCCGTAATGCATCAGCACGTAGTTGGCGACCCAGACCGGCAGTTTTTCGCCAGTCAGCGGGTGCTCGACGAACAGCGAGGTCGGCAGGCCTTTCTTTTCCTGAGTGGCGACGTCGGCTTCGGCGACGCTGCCGCTCTTGCATTCGTGAATGAACGCCTGCAGCTCAGGATCGTTCTGCGCAGCCAGTGTCGCCAGCGGGTGCTCGGCGGCAACGGCAACATAAGTCGCGCCCATCAGGGTGTCCGGACGGGTCGTGAACACTTTCAGCGCACCGGCTTCGCCGATCGACGTCTGGTCGTACGGGAACTGCACTTCCATGCCGCGGGATTTGCCGATCCAGTTGCGCTGCATGGTCTTGACCTGTTCAGGCCAGCCCGGCAGCTCGTCGAGACTCTCCAGCAGCTCATCCGCGTACGCGGTGATCTTGAAGTAGTACATCGGGATTTCGCGTTTTTCGATCACCGCGCCCGAACGCCAGCCGCGGCCGTCGATGACCTGCTCGTTGGCCAGGACGGTCTGGTCGACCGGGTCCCAGTTAACGGTGCCGTTCTTGCGGTAGATCACGCCTTTCTCGAACAGGCGAGTGAACAGCCACTGTTCCCAGCGATAGTAATCAGGCTTGCAGGTGGTGACTTCGCGCGACCAGTCGATCGCCAGACCCAGGCTCTTGAGCTGGTTCTTCATATAGGCGATGTTTTCGTAGGTCCACTTGGCCGGGGCGACGTTGTTTTTCATCGCCGCGTTTTCTGCGGGCATTCCGAAAGCGTCCCAGCCCATTGGCTGCAGTACGTTTTTGCCCTGCATGCGCTGGTAGCGGGCAATCACGTCGCCGATGGTGTAGTTGCGCACGTGACCCATGTGTAGCTTGCCGCTAGGGTAAGGAAACATCGACAGGCAGTAGTAGGTGTCCTTGCCTGGCTGTTCACTGACTTCAAAAGACTTTTGCTCTTCCCAGAAGGTCTGGGCGGCGGCTTCGATTTCACGGGGCTGATAGAGTTCGTGCATGGCTACTTTTGACTAGAGATTGGTGACCCTTGACCTCTTCTCGGCGTTCCCGGATCGGTTGGGCATCGCGTGCCGGACTGTGCCGAGGGCATTGCGATGCGTTCGTGCCCGGGTGGGCGGAAGTGGAATTACAGGAAGCGCCGTAGCATACATGAGGGCCGACTATCGAGGGAAACCCTGATTGCTGACTTCGGCCCGTCAGGCCCTTGGCAGCCGCCGTTGGTCGCGGCACCGCGCCGGTTTTCGCAGTGCCGCTAAGCTCATTTACGAGGGTATGTTTATCTTCAGTGAGGTGAGCGGATGGCAGAGATGCGGCACCAAGTAAAGAAACCAGATCTGTATGACCGTTTGATTGATCGTCTGGGGCTTGCCCTGGACATGGCGAAAACAGCAGTGCGGCTTCGTAACGAGCATCCCGCTGAACTGGAATTGCGTGGATTGAGTCATGCCGAATTCCAGTTGATCGAGGCCTATCTGGATGCTTGTCCGGAAAAGACTGAAGTTGTCTTCAACGAGGATTCAGCGAACATCAAGAAGGGGAGTTCCAACACGTCACGGGAGCCTTCGGAGTCGATGCGTGCGGCGCATCCTCAAGCCAATGTCATCTGGCTCAAGGACCAGCGTCGCGCCAAGGTGTCGGCAAAGTTGAGTCGTTACAGTCACAGCAAACATTTCAAGCGTTAACCTTCGCGGGTTTGATCCCGTCTTACTAAGCGTTGCTGCTTAGCGCCAATACTTTTAGGCTTCGGGCATCTTTGGAGATGCCCTGATGCCCTTCCGTTATTTCATCAAGAACCTGCTGCTGCCTCCCGGTCTTTTTCTGCTGCTGATTGCCTTCGCCTGGTGGCTCAGAAGTCGCCGGCCGAAAACGGCGCGCCTGCTCTTCGTCGTGGGGATTGCCGGCCTGTGGGCGATGAGTCTGCCGATTGTGGTGCAGTGGTCGGCGACGGCCATCGAAAGTATTCCTCCCCTGCAGCAAGACCAGTGGGCGACGCTCGCCCAGCGGGCTGACGCGATTGTCGTGCTGGGTTCAGGCCGTGAGCGCAAGGATCCGACCTGGGGCAGCGATATTCCAACAGGCGTGGCCCTGGAGCGGATGCGCTATGCGGCGCGCCTGTCCAAGGCGTCCGGGCTGCCGATCCTCACCACGGGGGGCTTGCATTACGGTGAGCCGCCCAGCGAGGCCGCGATCATGGCGGACTCGTTGCGTGATGACTTCGCCGTGCCGGTGCGCTGGCAGGAAGGGGAGAGCCGCACGACGTGGGAAAACGCCAGCATGAGCGCGGCGATCCTGCTGCCGCAGGGCATCAAGCGGGTTGTCGTGGTGACTCAAGCCTGGCATATGCCGCGATCGGTATGGAGTTTCGAGAAGGCCGGGTTCACTGTCGTGCCAGCGCCGGTCGGCTTTCTGAGTGTGGACAACGCCAGGCCGTTCGGCGGCTGGACCCCTGAGGCCAGAGCAGTCTGGCAGAGCGGGCTGCTGTTGAATGAAGCGGCGGGGCTGGCTGGGTACCGGTTGTTTTATCGGTGACCTGAGCCGCAGGCGCATGACGGGCCCGATCTTGGCCCGACTGTTGGATCGACTGCGATCCTACCTACCACGCACGCGCCTCGTAGGACCGGCTTTAGCCGGGAAGCCGTCAATGGTTCTGCCGCAAAACGGATGGCGGACATATCGGCCTCTTCCTGGCTGAAGCCGGTCCTACTGTGCCTTAACCCCTCACACCGCTTTCGCAATCCTGCCGGCGAAGAATGCCCACCCGATCAGCAGCACCGACAGGATGATCAGCGGCCAGGAGCGCCAGTGCAGGTAAGGCGTGAGCTGGTGCATCGGGGTCACTTCGCCATACATCACCGCACGCTCGAACTGCGGCACGGTGGTGGTGATCTTTCCGAAAGGATCGATCAGCGCGCTGACGCCGTTATTGGTGGCGCGGATCATCCACCGGCCCGCTTCCAGCGCCCGCATTTGTGCCATCTGTAAATGTTGCAGCGGCCCGATCGAAGTGCCGAACCAGGTATCATTGCTTACCGTCAGCAGCAGGTCGCTCTGCGCCGAAAGCCCCGCAGCGAACTCCGGGTAGACCACTTCATAGCAGATGAACGGCGCGATCTGGTAACCCTTGGCCTGCAACAGCGGCTGCTCGGCAGGACCTCGGGCGAAGTCCGACATCGGCAGGTTGAAGAACGTAATCAACCCGCGCAGCAGGTCCTGCAGCGGCACGTATTCACCGAATGGCACCAGTTTCTGCTTCAGGTACGTCCCGTCGCCCTCGCCGGTCACCGTGATCGCGTTGTAATAGCGCCACTCGTTATGGCTGCCTCTCTGACGCAACGGGACGCCGGTGATCATCGCCGAGTCCCGGTCCGCGGCGAATTTGCCCATCATCGACAGATAGCCTTCGACCGATTCCTTGAGCACCGGCACGGCGGTTTCAGGCCAGACGATCAGATCGGCTTTTTGCGAGGTGAACGTCATGTCGCGGTACAGCGCCAGCTGGGCGTTCAACGCCGCCGGGTCCCATTTCATGCTCTGTTCGACGTTGCCCTGCATGGCGGCGACTTTCAATGGCGCCCCGGACGGTTCGGTCCAGGCGTGATTCTTCAATGCCAGACCGAATATCCACGGCGCCAGCAACAATACAACGCCGCCTGCGAGGAAGGGCTTGCGCGCACGCAGCCGAGGCAGGTTGCAAAGCAACGCTGCGGTCAGCGCCAGGCTGAACGAGATCAGCCACATACCGCCCAGCGGCGCCAATCCCTTGAGTGGGCCGTCGAGCTGACTGTAGCCGGAGTAAAGCCACGGAAAACCGGTCAGGAACCAGCCGCGGAACATCTCTTGGCCAAACCACAGCGCGGCAAATGCCAGAGCGTCGGCCAGCGGCGCTTCATTGCGCCGGATCCAGCGTGCCCAGAGCCAGGCGGGCAGGGCGAAGAAAAACGCCACCGACGCGCAGAACAGCACCATGAGGAAGACTGCCAGCCAGACCGGAGCCTCGCCGTAGGTGTGAATGCTGACGTAGATCCAGCTCGTGCCGCCGCCGAACAGGCCGAAGCCATAGCTCCAGCCGCGCCATAAGGCCTGGCGGGGTTTGAGGTCGCGCAGACCGAGATAAAAGATCACCAGCGCGACGATCGCCAGTGGCCAGATATCGAACGGCGCCAAAGCCAGGGTGATCAGCGCGCCAGCCACCATGGCCAGCAGGTTACCGGGCCAGCCGGGGCGGGTGATCCAGCGCATTTACATTCCTTATGAGGGATACGACGTTACGAGCGGGAGATCGGACTCAGGCGCAACAGGTGGATGCGACGACTGTCGGCATTCAGGATGCGGAAACGATACGCGCCGATTTCGGTGATTTCGTTACGCTTGGGCAGATGCCCGAACGCATTCATCACCAGACCGCCGACCGTGTCGAACTCGTCGTCGGAGAACTCGCTGTCGAAGAACTCGTTGAAGCTCTCGATCGGCGTCAGTGCCTTGACCAGGAAGTCGCCACTGGGCAGCGGCTTGATGTAGCTGTCTTCCTCGACGTCGTGCTCGTCCTCGATATCGCCGACGATCTGCTCCAGCACGTCCTCGATCGTCACCAGACCCGCCACACCGCCGTATTCGTCGATCACGATGGCCATGTGGTTGTGGTTGGCGCGGAATTCACGCAGCAGCACGTTCAGACGCTTGGACTCGGGAACGAAGGTCGCCGGACGCAGCAGGTTTTTCACATCGTCCGCGCCACCGTTTTCCTTGAGGATCAGCGGCAGCAGGTCCTTGGCCAGCAGCACGCCGAGGACATCGTCGTGGCTTTCGCCGATCACCGGATAGCGCGAGTGCGCCGAATCGATGACGGCTGGCAGGAATTCACGAGGGCTCTGGCTGGCCTTGATGCTGACCATCTGCGAGCGCGGCACCATGATGTCGCGCACCTGCAGGTCGGCGACCTGAATGGCGCCTTCGACAATCGCCAGCGCTTCGCTGTCCAGCAGCTTGTTTTGATGGGCTTCGCGCAGCAGCTCAAGCAGCTCCTGGCGGTTTTTCGGCTCATGGGCAAATGCCTGGGTCAGTTTGCCCAACCATGACTTTTGCCCGTTGCTCGATCGGTCTTCGCTCATAGCCCTTACTCGTGGTCCTTGCCAGGTGTTTCTGAATGGGGGTTGCCGACGATTTCATCGTCAGCGTAGGGATCGGGATAGCCCAGCTCTGCAAGCAACTCTCGTTCCAGCGCTTCCATTTCTTCGGCTTCGTCATCGTCGATGTGATCGTAGCCCAACAAATGCAGGCAACCATGAATCACCAAGTGCGCCCAGTGCGCGTCGAGTGCCTTGCCCTGTTCTGCGGCCTCGCGGGCGACGACCGGAACACAGATCACCAGATCGCCCAGTAATGGAATATCGAGGAGCTCGTCAGGCACATCGGCCGGGAACGACAACACGTTGGTGGCGTAGTCTTTGTGACGCCAGGTGTGGTTCAGCTCCCTGCCTTCGGCCTCATCGACCAGGCGGATGGTCATTTCCGAGTCGGCCGTGCGCTGGCGAAGGCCCATTTCGCACCAGAGGCGGAACTGGGCTTCGCTCGGGGCGCTGGCTTGACTGGCGATTTGCAGGTCCAGCTCAAGCATCGCGGCGATTGTCCCGGGAGGGCTGCTGGTCGTTGTTCCGCTCTTCGAAGCGCTCATAGGCTTCGACGATGCGCTGCACCAATGGATGGCGCACAACGTCCTTGGGCTTGAAGTGGGTGAAGCTGATCCCCGGCACATCCTTGAGCACTTCGATGACGTGAGTCAGGCCGGATTTGGTGCCTTTGGGCAGGTCGATCTGAGTGATGTCACCGGTGATCACGGCGGTGGAGCCGAAGCCGATACGGGTCAGGAACATCTTCATCTGCTCAACGGTGGTGTTCTGACTTTCGTCCAGAATGATGAAGCTGTTGTTGAGCGTGCGGCCGCGCATGTAGGCCAGCGGCGCAACTTCGATGACCTGCTTCTCGATCAGTTTGGCGACGTATTCGAAGCCAAGCATCTCGTAGAGCGCGTCGTAAAGCGGGCGCAGGTACGGGTCGATCTTCTGTGCCAGATCGCCCGGCAGGAAGCCCAGTTTTTCACCCGCTTCGACTGCCGGACGCACCAGCAGGATGCGGCGAATCTGCTCGCGCTCCAGCGCATCGACTGCCGCAGCCACGGCAAGATAGGTCTTGCCGGTACCGGCCGGGCCGATGCCGAAGTTGATGTCGTTGGCGAGGATTTCCTTGACGTAGCGTTGCTGATTCAAGCCACGGGGGCGAATCATGCCTTTCTTGGTGCGCAGCGCGACGCCGACTTCGGCGGCAGGGTGGTTATCCAGCTCTTCAACGCCGGACTCCTGCAGGAACAGATGAACCATGTCTGGCGACAGCTCGGTACTTTTGGTTTCCCGGTACAGCCGGCGCAGCAGGTTTTCTGCCGAAGTGGTCTGTTTGCGTTCGCCGATCATCTCGAACTGGCCTCCGCGATTGCGGATCTCGATGTCCAGGCGCTGTTCGATCAGGCGCAAATGCTCGTCGAATTGCCCGCACAGATTGGCGAAGCGATGGGCCTCGATAGGTTCAAGGCTGAAACGATGTGGTTCGATAGGTGCGTTCAAAGTGGTTTTTTAGCCGCCCGACGGCAATGAAGGTGAAACGAAGGATAACCCCTGTCGGCAGTGTCCGAAAGGGCTCACTTACTAATGGTTGAGTCAGCAAGCGCTACAACCCCTGCAGGAGTGAGCTTGCTCGCGATTACGTTGTATCAGGCACATCTCCGGTGACCGCGTAAACGCAATCGCGAGCAAGCTCACTCCTACAGAGTCATGCGTGCACCGTAGGACGTTATTGCAACAACGACCCACGCAGCGAGTGGGGCTGTGCGCTGTCGATGTAGACGTCGGCGAATTGCCCGATCAGCTTGGGATTGTCGCACCGGAAGTTGACGATCCGGTTGTTCTCGGTACGACCCTGCAGTTCGCCGGGGTCTTTCTTCGAGTAGTCGGTCACCAGAATCCGCTGCACGGTGCCCGCCATCCGGCGGCTGATTTCGAAGCCCTGACGATCGATCAGGTTCTGCAACTGCTTGAGCCGCTCCTTTTTCACCTCTTCCGGGGTGTCGTCCACCAGATCGGCGGCAGGTGTGCCCGGGCGCTGGCTGTAAACGAACGAATAGGAGAAGTCCATGCCGACTTCTTCCACCAGTTTCATGGTCTGCAGGTGGTCTTTCTCGGTTTCTCCGGGAAAGCCCACGATGAAGTCAGAACTGATGCAGATATCCGGCACGGCGGCACGCAGCTTGCGCAGGCGTGATTTGTATTCCAGCACGGTGTGATTGCGCTTCATTGCCGCAAGGATGCGGTCCGAACCCGATTGCACCGGCAGGTGCAGGTGCTTGACCAGCTCCGGGACCTCGGCGTGGGCCTGGATCAGGCTGTCCGAGAACTCAAGCGGGTGTGAGGTGGTGTAGCGAATCCGGTCGATGCCGTCGATTGCGGCGACGACGCGGATCAGCTCAGCCAGATCGGCCAGGCGTCCATCGTGGGTCGTGCCGCGATAGCCGTTGACGTTCTGGCCCAGCAGCGTCACTTCGCGCACACCGTTCTCGGCGAGGTGGAAAACTTCGGTGATCACGTCGTCGAACGGGCGACTGACTTCTTCGCCGCGGGTGTAAGGCACGACGCAGAACGTGCAGTATTTGCTGCAGCCTTCCATGACCGACACGTAGGCGCTCGGGCCGTCGACGCGAGGCTCTGGCAGGTGATCGAATTTTTCGATTTCCGGGAACGAGACGTCGACCTGCGGCAAACGTGTCACGCGAGCGGCGTCGATCATCTCTGGCAGGCGGTGCAGCGTCTGCGGCCCGAAGACAACGTCGACATACGGCGCGCGATCGCGAATCGCCGCACCTTCCTGACTGGCCACGCAGCCACCGACGGCAATCACCATTTCGGGATTGGCCAGCTTCAGTTCACGCCAGCGGCCAAGCTGGGAGTAGACGCGGTCCTGCGCTCGCTCGCGGATCGAGCAGGTGTTGAGCAGGATGACGTCGGCATCTTCAGCGCGCGCGGTGACTTCCAGTGCTTGATGTTCGCCCAGCAGATCGACCATGCGCGAGCTGTCGTACTCGTTCATCTGGCAGCCGTGGGTTTCGATGTAAAGCTTCTTGGACATGCGGGTTCATCAGGTGATTCGAAGAACCGCGCATTATAGTGAGCCGGGCCTCGGGTTCCTAGCGTTCCCTAACGAGCGGCATGCTATAGTTCGCGCCCTTTTCAAAACACCGATCATTGCCTGCCAGTTATGACCAAACGCGAAGCTCCAATCTACAAGGTGATTTTTCTCAACCAGGGACAGGTGTACGAGATGTACGCCAAGCAGATCTACCAGAGCGATCTGTGGGGGTTTCTGGAAGTGGAGGAATTCGTCTTCGGTGAGCGCACGACCGTTGTGGTTGACCCCAGCGAAGAGAAGCTGAAAGCACAGTTCGATGGCGTGGTGCGCAGTTTTGTGCCGATGCATTCGATTGTGCGCATCGATGAAGTCGAGCGTATGGGCACTGCGAAGATCAGTGAAGCGCGTCAGACTGGCAATGTCATGCCCTTTCCGATGCCGATGCCTGACAAGTAGGTTTCTGACCGGTCAGCATTCGATGGGAGGGACTTTCGTTGCCGAGGCGGCTTGTGTCAGCAAAGCGATCATTCGCAGCGCTGGCTCAGAAATGCCGCTCAGGGCTTCGCGCTATCGGGAAACGGTGCAAAAGGGGTGCGCCCTTCGGCCGTCTGCAACTCCAGAAGATACTTGCGGAAGATCTGCCCCAGAACTTGGGTGGCGACGTCGAGATCTTCTTTCTTCATCTGCGCTGACACTTCGTCAGCCTGGTCCAGCGCATCTTCCGAACCATTGACCGCCGCCATCTTCAGCACGATATACGCCTGGATGTTGTTGGCTTGAACGCCTTCGCCACGGAAAAACATCAGACCCAGTTGATACTGCGCCTGAGCGTGGCCCTGTAACGAGGCTTGTTCGAAATAGTTGAGTGCTTGAGTGAGGTCGCGCGGCGCACTTTTGCCGTCGTAGTAGAACTGTCCCAACTCATATTGCGCCTGCGCATCCCCGCCCTGAGCCGCCTGCTGGCAGGCCGACAACGCTGCTGGCAGGTTGTCTGGCTGGGTATTGAGGGTGCAACGACCCACCGCTGGGATCAACAACGAGTTGCCACCTGCATTAGCCAGCAGGGGATGAAGAAGCAACAGGCAGCCCAATGCAAGGGTGCGGCCGGTGCGATTCATGGAAGTCGACTTACCTCTGAAAAAGGTGCGGGCATGCCCGTCCAGCTAAACGTGCTGGCTGCGCATTATGAAATAAGCGGGGCCAACCTTACAAAGTCTTTACTGATTTTCTGCTGCACGGGCCTTACAGCGCTGAATTCAGGAGGTTTTGCCGCTGCATAATGACGCTTTCGGGCCGTGGCTGCTCCTGAAAACGCTGGCTGATGGACGTTTGCTGCCGCTACGCGCCAGATCGCGGGACAAGCCACGCTCCTACAAACCCTCTATTGCCCAGTGTACGGATGCAGCGCAGCTAATGCTGTGGTGTAGGAGCGTGGCTTGTCCCGCGATCGGCTGCGCAGCAGTCGTAAAACCAGACGGCGCTGATGCCGGGCGGAATCCGTTCCGCCCGGTCTGCCCGTTATTTCAGCTGAGCGAACGCCTTCTCGGCCGCGTCCAGCGTCAGCTGCAACTCGGCTTCGCCGTGGGCGATCGAGGTGAAGCCCGCTTCGAATGCACTTGGCGCCAGGTACACGCCGCCTTCGAGCATTGCATGGAAGAAGCGCTTGAAGCGTTCTGCATCGCTGCTCATCACGTCGTGGAAAGTGACGATTTCTTTCGCTTCAGTGAAATAGAGGCCGAACATGCCGCCCGCCTGAGTCGTCACGAACGGAATGCCGGCAGCGTCGGCGCGCTGTTGCAGGCCTTCGAGCATGCGAGTGGTGTAGGCGCTGAGTTCGTCATGGAAACCCTCGCGGCTGATCAGGCGCAGGGTCGTCAGGCCCGCGGCCATCGCCAGCGGGTTGCCGGACAGCGTGCCAGCCTGATACACCGGGCCCAGCGGCGCGATGTGCGACATGATTTCGCGCTTGCCGCCGAAACAGCCGACCGGCATGCCGCCGCCGATGATCTTGCCGAACGTGCTCAAATCCGGCTTGACGCCGTAGTAGGCCTGGGCGCCGCCGAGTGCAACGCGGAAACCGGTCATGACTTCGTCGAAAATCAGCACCACGCCGTGCTTGTCGCATTCTTCACGCAGGCCCTGAAGGAAGCCCGGTGCCGGCGGAACGCAGTTCATGTTGCCTGCCACCGGCTCGACGATGATGCACGCCACTTCCTGGCCCACTTCGGCGAGCATCGTCTTGACCGCATCGATGTCGTTGAATGGCAGGGTCAGCGTGTGTTTGGCGAACGCGGCGGGAACACCCGGCGAACTCGGTACGCCGAGGGTCAGTGCACCCGAGCCGGCCTTGACCAGCAGGCTGTCGGAGTGACCGTGGTAGCAGCCTTCGAATTTGATGATGCTGTCCCGGCCGGTGAAACCACGGGCCAGACGGATCGCGCTCATGGTCGCTTCGGTGCCGGAACTGACCATGCGCACCATTTCCATCGACGGCACGATCGAGCAGACGAGATCGGCCATCTCGGTTTCCATCGCCGTCGGCGCGCCATACGACAGGCCATGTTCCAGCTGCTTGCGCACTGCATCCAGCACTTCGGGATGGCTGTGACCGAGAATCATCGGACCCCAGGAACCGACGTAATCCACATAACGCTTGTCGTCTTCGTCGGTGACGTAGGCGCCCGCGGCATGTTTGAAGAACAACGGTGTGCCCCCGACGCTCTTGAACGCGCGAACGGGCGAATTGACGCCGCCGGGAATGTGCTTCTGAGCGTTGGCGAACAGGGTTTCGGAACGGGACATGGTGAAGTCTCTGTTTGAGTCGGTAGAAGGAAGCGCAAAACGGCCTGATACGGATCAGGCCGGTTTGAACAAATCGTTGAACGCACGCGCGCGGCGAGTGACTTCCTGCGCGGTGTCGGCACCGAACAGTCCGTGCACCACGGCCAGCAGGTCCGCGCCATGGGCCACCAGCGGGGCGGCGTTTTCCAATGTGATCCCGCCGATGACGGCAATGGGCAGGGAAATACGTTTGCGCGCCTGATCGAGCAGGTCGAGGCCGCACGCCGGCGCGCCCGGCTTGGTGTTGGAATTGAAGAAACGGCCAAACGCAACGTAGGTGGCGCCATCGGCCTTGGCTTTCTCGGCCAGCTCGACCTGCGCGTGGCAGGTGGCGCCGACGATCGCCTTATGGCCCAGCAAGGCGCGCGCGTCCGGCAGCGAGCCGTCGGTCTGGCCCAGATGCACGCCGACACCCAGTCGCGCGGCGACCTCGGCGTCGTCGTTGATGATCAGGCGTGTCTTATAGCGCTCGCACAGCTTGAGCAGCTCCGAGGCTTCACGCAGGCGGCGGGTTTCATCGCCGGATTTGTCGCGGTATTGCAGCAGCGTCACGCCGCCATCAAGGGCGGCTTCGACGTAAGACAGGAACTTGCCCGCCAACAGCTGGCTGTCAGTGACGGCATACAGGCCACGTAGTTTCATCGAGAGTGCCTCTTGTTCGTGGCGTACGTTACGAGCAGAAATCCAGCGGCAGGCGGCGTGGAACGAACTGGCCCTGACCCAGCTGTTCCGCATCACGCAGCGTGCGCCAAGTGTAGTCCAGCGCGGTTTGCACGGCGCCGATCAGGTCCTGCCCCAGCGCCAGGCGACCGGCCAGTGCGCTGGCCAGGGTACAACCGGACCCGTGATAACTGCCGGGCAGGCGCTGGCACGTGAAGGTGTGGGTCTTGCCGCCCCGAATGTACAGGCGGTTGTGCACTTGCTGCTCGTCGCCGTGGCCGCCGGTGATCAGCAGATGCTCGCAGAACGGCAGCAGTTTCTGAGCGCACTCATCTGCCGTGCCTTCAGGCAGTTCGGCAAGAATGCGGGCTTCCGGCAGGTTGGGCGTGGCGATGGTCGCCAGTGGCAGCAACCGCTCGCGCATCGCATAACCCACTTCGTCCTTGCCCAGTCGTCCGCCCCCGCCAGCACGCAGCACTGGATCGCAGACCAGGGGCAGGTGTGGATGGGCCTGCAGCAGTTCGACGACGGTATCGACCATTTCAAGCGAACCCAGCATGCCGAGCTTCACGGCCGCGACGGTCGAATCGTTGAGCACGGCGTTGGCCTGAGCCAGCACCCATTCACGATCCAGCACCCGGAAATCGCTGACGTTCACGGTGTCCTGAACGGTCAGGGCGGTGACCGCCGGGGCGGCGTGACACCCTTGCGCGAGCAGGGATTCGATATCTGCCTGCAAGCCGGCGCCGCCACTTGGGTCGTGGCCGGAGAGACAGAGGACAACAGGGCGGGAGCTATAGATATTCATGGTGCGCGAGCTTACCACTAAAGTTTTTGCCGGGCCGCCGGTCGCCGTCAGAATTTTCGTACCTGCGTCGGCGATGGCTCTGTTTCGGTGTTTTCAGGGAGAATGATGCCGGTCGTCCCGAAAGGCTAACGAAAGCTTGGCGTTGGACGATTAAGATGGTGTCATCTAGCTATCAATCGCCATGTCTCGGCGTCTCGTCTGTTCCTGTCATAAGAGTGAATGCAAGTGCGTTGCCCGTTAAGCCTGTTGGCAGAATTCTCGGTCGTCCCGAGTGTCCAGGGTTTGTCCCGGATCGTGAAGTCGTCCCCCGAAGCGTTGGGGATCAGCCTGACCGCCCTGAATCAAGCGGGCGGTGTTGCATGCGCCTTCTACTGACCCTTTTATGCCTTGTGCTGCCGATGCTGGCGGGCGCCGTCGAGTTCGACGAAACCACGCGCACGCTGCCGTTGGGGCGGGCGACGCAGGTGTTCGAGGACCCGACGGGCGCCGCCACGATCGAAGACGTCTCCTCGCCCGAAGGCGCCGCCCGGTTCCGCCCGCTGGACGCCGGCTCGCTCAACGCTGGGTATTCGCGTTCGACCTACTGGCTCAAAGTACAACTGACCTATCGACCGACCAACCCGGTGGCGTCCGCCGACTGGTTGCTGGAACTGGCGTATCCGCCGATGGACCACGCCGACCTGTACCTGGCCAATGACGAAGCCGCGCCGAGCCTGACCTGGCAGACCGGCGACATGCTGCCGTTCTCCAGCCGGCAGATAAAACAGAACAATTACCTGTTCGACCTCAACCTGAACGCCAACGAAAGCAAAACCGTGTACCTGCGCGTCGCCAGCCATGGCTCGGTCCAGGCGCCGCTGAATCTGTGGGCCAGCCACGCTTACATCGAGGAGCAGCCGTCGCGGCTCTATGTGCTGGGGATGATCTACGGCGTGCTGGCCGTGATGCTGATCTACAACCTGTTCATCTACCTGAGCGTGCGCGACGCCAGTTACCTTTATTACATCCTCTACATCACGTGCTTCGGCCTGTACCAGGTCTCGGTCAATGGCGCGGGGATCGAGTTTCTCTGGCCGGACAACCCGTGGTGGGCCAACACGTCCACGACCTTTCTGATTGCGGCAGCGATCCTCTTCGCCAGCCAGTTCGCCCGCAAATTTCTGCAGACGCCAACGCTCGGCGGCTGGCTCGATGTGCCCTTGCTGCTGATGATGGCCTGTGCCGCGCTGATCATGACCCTGTCACTGGCGCTTGATTACGGCGTCGCTCTGCGCCTGGTCACCGGGCTGGTGTTGCTGTTCACGCCGGTCATTCTGTTGATCGGCATCGTCGCCTGGCTCAAGGGGCGGCGAGTGGCGCGGTATTTTGTCTTCGCCTGGTCAGCCTTCCTCACGGGCGGGGTGATCAACGCGACGATGTTGCTGGGCAGTCTGCCGAACAATTTCTGGACGATGTACGCCAGCCAGATCGGCTCGGTGGTCGAGGTGGCGCTGCTGTCGCTGGCGCTGGCGGACCGCATCAACACCATGCGCGATCGTCAGGCGCAGTTGATGGAGCAGTCGAGCCGGGATCTGGAAAAGCTCAATCAACAGTTGGCCGTCAGCAACCGCTTGAAGGATGAGTTTCTCGCCACGCTGACTCACGAACTGCGCACGCCTATGAATGGCGTCATCGGCTCGCTCGAGCTGATGCAGATCGACGGCGCTCAGGGCGAGATCGAGCTTTACCGCCAGACCGCTGCCGACTCGGCGCAGAACATGATGGGCATCGTCAACGGCATCCTCACCCTGACCGAGCTCCAGGCCGGGCGAATCACGGTGCAGAACGAGGCATTCAGCCTGCGCCACTTGCTGTTTCAACTGCGCAGCACGTTCGAGCCGTTGGCGCGCAGCAAAGCGCTGACCCTGACCATCGAGTTGGATGAGGAATTGCCGGACAGCCTGGAAGGCGACGCGCTCAAGCTGCGTCAGTGCCTGGAATGCCTGCTGGACAATGCCATCAAGTTCACCAAAACCGGTTCGGTCCGGGTGCGTGTGAACGCTCAGTACGTCGACAGGCAGCGCACGCGGTTGATGATTGACGTGATCGACACCGGGATTGGTTTCAGCCGCCTGGACGATGAAACGCTGTACGCAAATTTCTTCCAGGTCGATGGCTCGACGACTCGCGAATACGGCGGGCTGGGCATCGGTCTGGCCATCTGCCGACAGCTGATCGAGCTGCAGGGCGGGCGCCTGAGCCATCAATCCGAGTTGGGCAACGGCAGTCAGTTCCGCCTCAGCCTGGACGTTCAGCGGGCGACAGCGCCAGTGGCGTGAAGGCACCTGCCAGGCTGTCGTCGGCAAGGGCGAACAAGGCAAAGGCGCCGTCATTTAGTCGGCTATGGCACTTTTTTCGTCATCAGGTGCGTGATTCACTGGCGGTCATCCGCGCTCGCTGCGCGTTGACCGGACCGGAGTCGCCTCATGAATCTGCATCAGTTCGCCGAGACCCATGAAGTCACCAACCAGCCGCCTTCGCTCGATGGCGTCAACCTCTACCGGGTCGACCTGCCGTTGCAGGAGTGGTCGCGGCGCTTCGGGGCCGGCTGGGCGCAGGCGAAGATCGATGCTTACGGCGCGCTGGCCGGTGGACCGCTCATGGCAGCGGGGTTTCTCGCCAATCAGAACAAACCGGTGTTCGCCAGCCATGACCGGTATGGTCATCGCATCGATCTGGTGGAGTTTCATCCGGCGTATCACCAGTTGATGCAGACGGCCGTGGAGCACGGTCTTCCTTCGTTGCCCTGGACCGATCCGCGTGAAGGCGCCCATGTCGCTCGCGCATCGATGACGTATCTGCACACGCAGGCCGAGGCCGGCAGCGGCTGCCCGTTGACCATGACCTTCGCCAGCGTGCCGGCCTTGCGTTTGCAGCCGGAGCTGGCCGACGTCTGGCTGCCCAAGATCCTCGCCACCGAATACGACCCTCGCAACGTCGGCATCGCTCATAAGACGGGCGCGACGATCGGCATGGCCATGACCGAGAAGCAGGGCGGCTCGGATGTCCGCTCCAATACCACGCGCGCTTACCCGGTCGGCCAGCCGGGGCCCGGGCAGGCGTATGAACTGGTGGGCCACAAGTGGTTCTGCTCCGCGCCGATGTGCGACGGGTTTCTCACGCTGGCGCAGACGGACAAGGGGCTGACGTGCTTCCTGTTGCCACGTCATCGGCCGGACGACACGCGCAATGAGTTCTACATTCAACGGCTGAAAAACAAGCTCGGCAATTGGTCCAACGCGTCCAGCGAAGTGGAGTTCCGCGGCGCGCTGGCGTGGATGGTCGGCGAAGAAGGGCGGGGCGTGCCGACGATCATCGAGATGGTCGCCATGACCCGTTTCGACTGCATGAACGGTTCCAGTGCGCTGATGCGTCAGGCGCTGACTCAGGCGGCGCACCACTGCGCGCACCGGAGCGTCAGCGGCCGTCTGCTCAGCGAGCAGCCACTGATGCAGAACGTACTGGCCGATCTGGCGCTGGAGAGCGAAGCGGCGCTGGCGCTGACCTTGCGCATGGGTCGTTCCCTTGAACGGCTGGACGATCCTCACGAGGCGCGCTTTGCCCGGCTGGTCACGGCAGTAGGCAAATACTGGATCTGCAAGCGTGCGCCCGCGATGATCAACGAAGCCGCTGAGTGCATGGGCGGCGCGGGGTACGTCGAAGACACCATCCTGCCGCGTCTTTACCGGGAAGCCCCGGTCAACTCGACGTGGGAAGGTTCGGGCAACGTGCAGTGCCTGGATGTGCTGCGCGCACTGTCCAAGGAGCCGGGCGTGCTCGACGCGCTGTTTGACGAGTTGGGCGACGGTCATGGCGACCAACGACTGGCGGCGCACATCGATCGGCTGAAGGCGGCGTTTCAGGACACCAGCGACATTCAGTATCGCGCCCGGCAACTGACGGAAGACATTGCGGTGGGTTTGCAGGCGAAGCTGCTGCTTGAGGCCGGCAATTCGGCGGTCAGTGATGCTTTTATCGCCGGTCGTATCGAACAGCCGGGGCGGGTGTATGGCGCGCTGCCGCGAGGGGTGAATGTCGAGGCACTGGTGGCCAGATCGTCACCGCAGGTTTAACTGGGTGGGCGCGGTCCCTGCGGGAGCAATCGAGGTTGCTACGGTCGCGAATGCGGTGTGTCTGGCACAGCGAGATCGCCAGGCTTTGCTGCCGGTTCCCGGCAGATCGTCGGCAAGCCAGAGCGCTACGGCCTCCGGCCAGAATCAAAAGCATGATTCGCTAAGCTTGTCGTGCCTTCCCTTGCCGTTGCAGGCAAGATGGTGCCTTGCAAGATCAGAAGGATGCGTATCGTGACCGAAGCTTTTATTGTCGTAGAAACCGCCGAGCAAGCCGTGGACCGGCTTGCCGAGCTGCACGCACGTGCAACCACCGCGCTGAGCCAGGCCCTCAAGCGCTACCTGAAAGACCGCGTTGAGCCCGACGCCGCTGAGCGTCTGCTGTTCCGCTACCCGGAATTGCGCCTGACCTATCACTGCCACGGCGAAGTGCCGCTTACCACCCGCGCTTACGCCAAGGTGCAGCTGCCCGGCACTTACAGCGTCACCGTCACGCACCCGGCCGCATTCCGTAAATACCTGATCGAACAGCTCGTTCCGCTGATGAACGACTTCACCGTCACGGTCGAAGTGGGCGTCAGCGAGCAGAATATTCCCTATCCTTACGTGGTCGAGCAAGGCGACGAACTGGCCGGCACCGGCGTGACCGCCGCCACGCTGGCACGGGTGTTCCCGAGCACCGACCTTTCGGCGGCCACCGATGGCATTGCCGACGGTCTGTACGACTGGGCCAATACCGATCCGCTGCCACTGGCGCTGTTCGATGCTGCACGCGTCGATTTCTCGCTGCGCCGTCTGGTGCATTACACCGGCAGCGACTGGCGACATGTGCAGCCCTGGATTCTGCTGACCAACTACCACCGCTACGTCGACCAGTTCATCGTTCATGGCCTGGAAAAACTGCGCGACGATCCACGCTTCGTGAAGATGGTTCTGCCGGGCAACGTTATCGTCGACAAGAGCATGGATCATGGCGAGGCTCAGGCCATCGTTTCCAGTGTGGTCTGGCACCGCTATCAGATGCCTGCCTACCACTTGATCGCCGAAGACGGTCATGGCGTGACCCTGGTGAACATCGGCGTCGGCCCTTCCAACGCCAAGAACATCACCGATCACCTGGCGGTGCTGCGCCCACATTGCTGGCTGATGATCGGCCACTGCGGCGGACTGCGTCAGTCGCAAACCATCGGCGACTACGTACTGGCCCACGCTTACATGCGCCGCGACGGCATTCTGGACCGGGTGCTGCCGCCAAACATCCCGATTCCGGCCCTCGCTGAGGTGCAGCTGGCGTTGCAGGAGTCAGCCGCGCAGGTGACGGGCGAACGTGGCGACGACCTCAAGAAACGTCTGCGCACTGGCACCGTGCTGACGTACGACGATCGCAACTGGGAATTGCGCTGGGCGCAGGAGCGACCGCTCATCAACCTGTCCCGCGCTGTGGCGGTGGACATGGAAAGCGGCACGATCGCGGCCCAGGGCTATCGCCTGCGGGTGCCGTACGGAACGCTGCTTTGCGTTTCCGACAAACCGCTGCACAGCGAAATCAAGCTGCCGGGCTCGGCCAACGCGTTCTATGAGCGCGCCGTCACTCAGCACCTGAAGATCGGCATCGCCGCGCTGGACCTGATGCGCACTCAGCTCAACTCGCTGCACTCGCGCAAACTGCGCAGTTTCGACGAGCCGCCATTCCGCTGATGGTCATTCAGGACAAGGGCCACTAAAGTGGCCCTTTGTATTTTCGCTTACGCCGTTTCGAGTCCCCATGCCCCGCAATCAACGTCCCGTTCCCCGCCGCCCCGCGCCTGACCGCTCCGGCGCTCCTCGCCGCGTCGCGAAAGCGCCGCCTGCCGAACCCCGCCTGATCCTGTTCAACAAACCGTTCGACGTACTGACCCAGTTCAGCGATGGCGAGGGCCGCGCGACGCTCAAGGATTTCATCGATATCCCCGGCATCTATCCAGCAGGCCGCCTTGACCGGGACAGCGAAGGCTTGTTGCTGCTGACCAATGATGGTCAATTGCAGGCGCGCATTGCTGACCCGAAGCACAAACTGGCGAAAACGTATTGGGTGCAAGTGGAGGGCGAGCCCAGCGAGGAGCAACTGCACAAACTGCGCAGCGGCGTGGAATTGAACGACGGCCCGACGTTGCCGGCACAGGCGCGGCAGTTGGAAGAACCCGAGCTGTGGCCGCGCAATCCGCCGGTGCGATTCCGCAAGAGCGTGCCGACCAGTTGGCTTGAGTTGATCATCAAGGAAGGTCGCAACCGGCAGGTGCGCAGGATGACCGCAGCCGTCGGTCTGCCCACCTTGCGGCTTGTGCGCGTGCGCATCGGTGATTGGAGCATCGACGGGCTGGATCAGGGGCAGTGGCGGGAAGTGCCAGCGAAGTTGTAGCGTCCACCGTTCAACCGTAGGAGCGCGCTTGCCCGCGATTGCAGTGTGTCAGACAAGGCGGATGTGTCAGATCAAACGATATCGCGGGCAAGCGCGCTCCTACAGGGCCCAGCCCGATCACTTGTGCTGCTCGATATACGCAATCACCACGCTTTTGATCACGAAAGCCAGCACGCCCAACCCCAGCACGCCGAACAGGATCATCGTGCCGAAGCGTCCAGCCCTGGATTTCTTCGCCAGGTCCCAGACGATGAAACACATGAAACCGATGAGAACCGTCACCAGGATGGTCATCATCCACTCTTCGAACACCTCGGGTTCCATCGTATATCTCCGGTGAATCGGGCCTACCCGCCGCGCAGATGCACTAAGGGTAGCTCGGTGCTCGCCAGCACCTGATTGAGCACGAAACTGGAACGCACGCTGGTTACCCCATCGATGCGGGTCAGATGCCCGAGCAGAAATTTCTGATAGTGATCCATGTCCGGCACCACGACCTTCAACTGGTAATCAGCGTCGATGCCTGTGACCAGGCTGCATTCCAGCACCTGTGGCAGGTTGCGGATGTGCTGTTCGAAATTCTCGAATCGGTCGGGTGTGTGGCGGTCCATGCCGATCAGCACGTAAGCGGTCAGGCTCAGGCCCAGTTTCTTGCGATCCAGCAATGCCACCTGACGCTCGATATAACCGTCGTCCTCCAGCTGTTTCACGCGTCGTGAGCAGGGCGAAGGGGACAGCCCGATGCGTTCGGCCAGCTCCTGATTGGAGATGCGCGCATCGCGCTGCAATTCGGCCAAAATACTCAAGTCATATCTGTCGAGCTTGCTCACGATAAGCACCTTTATTAGATCGATTGCGCTGAATTATTCATCCGAAGTGAAAAATTGCGCAAGTGGTGTTTTCATCAGCAACATTCGCAATCCGCTGTCGCCCGGTCAGGCCTATTCTTTTAACCAGAATCACTGCCCGGACATAGCGTCCAGCGCGGCCCGCCGAATCAGGCCAGCCGCGGCCTCCAGCCCGACAGGGTTGACCAGGCCACCGGGCTGCGCAATGTCCAGAAGACGATGCGAGGTGAGCCGGCGTCAAAAGCGTCGAGCCAGGACGAAGTCTCCAAGAGAGGGCCAATGAGCCCTCTTTTTTTGTGCCTGCGATAACCGCCGAGGCCCAAACGCCCGCCCCTTGAGCGTGACGTGCCTGCGACGGCCTGGATCGACAGATTTCAGGCAAGCTCACGCCTACAGTTTCATGCGGCACGCTGATAGAGTGCGGCGAACGGCGCACCCAGAATGCAGTCCTATCCACAGGTATCCGCGCCGCAGTGAGGAAAGCATGAACATGCGCATCTGGCGTTTGACAGGTGTCAGTCTCTTGGCCTTGAGCATCAGTGCTCAGGCGCTGGCGGACGATAACAATCAACAGCAACAGCAACAGCAACAGCGTCAGCAGCAACAGCGCGGGTTCGAGATGCAGCGTCAGCAGCAACAGAACCAGCAGCGTAGCTTCAACGAGGATTCACAGCGTCAGCAACAGCAGCGCCAGCAGCAGCAACAGCAGTATCAGCAGCAGCGCCAGCAGGAACAGTTGCAGCAGCAACGGCAGATCCAGCAGAACCAGCAAGAGCGCTTCGATCAACAGCGCCAGCAGCAGGATCGCGAACGCAATCAACAGCGTCAGGATCAATTGCAGCAACAACGCCAGCAACAGTTGCAGCAGCAACAGCGCCAGCAGCAACAGCAGTTGCAACAGCGTCAACTTCAGGATCATCAGAGCAATCTGCCCATCCAGAGCCGACCTGATACAGCGGTGCAGACTCAGGAACCGCGTCAGGGCTTCTACCGCGACCTGCCGCGAGACAGCCCGTGGCGAGGCGGCGACCGTCGTCCCGATAACGGCAACTGGCAGGGCGGCAGACCACCGGGTGGCCATAACGAGGGTTGGGGATCCGGCCCGCGTTATCGCCCCGGTTACGAGATAGACCGCATTCCGGGCGGCTACTCACGTGTGCCCTATCACGGCAGCGACTACTTCTATTCAGGCGGCTATTGGTATCGCCCGCAGGGCCCGCGCTACATTGTGGTCGCGCCGCCGCGGGGCGTTCGTGTGCGCTACCTGCCCGATTACGCGCAGCAGGTCTGGCTGGGCAGCGCGCTGTTCTTCCTGGCCGCAGGCACGTACTACACCTATGAGCAAAGCACTCAGGAGTACGTCGTGGCCGAGCCGCCGCAGAACGTCGAGCCGGTGTATTCGCCTGAGCAGGCGCCGCAGCAGGGCGGTCCTTATGACGTGATCGCCTACCCGTCCAACGGCCAGACCCAGCAGCAGATCGAGCAGGATCGCTACGATTGCTACCGCTACGCCGTGCAGCAGAGCAACTTCGATCCCGCTACGGCAACCTATCAACCAGCGCCGGAAGTGCTCGGGCTGTACCGCCAGGCGATGGCGAGTTGTTACGCCGGGCGTGGATACAGCGTTCAGCAGTAAGCACGCTTGATGATGTGAAGCGGACCGGCATCAGTTCAAGACTGGACTGTTGCCCCGCTTCACGACTTCCTGCGGGTCGGCATGGACCAGCACTTCGGCTTTGGGGTATTCGCCGCGAATGGCATTCTCGACCTGTTCGCACAGCTCATGGGCGGCGGTCAGGGTCAATGCGCCCGGCAGCTCCAGGTGCAACTGCACGAACCAGTGATTGCCGGATATCCGCGTGCGCAGGTCATGCGCGCCCAGCACGCCGGGCACGCTTTCGGCCAGCGCCAGCATGCGCGCGCTGACATCCACTGGCAGTTCGGCGTCCATCAACACCGAAACCGTCTCCCTGGCAATGGAAACCGCGCTCCACAGGATGTAGAACGCGATCGCCAGACCGAAGTAAGCATCCAGTTGCGCATAGCCGACGTATGCCAGCCCAAGGGCCAGCATGATGCTGAAGTTAAGCAGTAGATCCGAGCGATAGTGCAGCGAGTCGGCCCTGATCGCCGCCGAGCCCGTCTCCTTGACCACCTTGTGTTGCAGCGCCAGCAGGCCGAGGGTCAACACGATCGACAGCAACATCACCAACACGCCCAGGCCCGGAGCACTGAGCGCTTGCGGGTGCTGGATGCGCTGGATTGCCTGAAATCCGATGAGAAATGCACTGACGGCAATGAACAGCGATTGCGCCATGCCAGACAACGCTTCGGCTTTGCCGTGACCGTATCGGTGATCGTCGTCGGCAGGGCGAAGCGCGTAATGCACCGCGAGCAGATTCAGAAATGACGCCGCCCCGTCGAGCAGGGAATCCGTCAGGCCCGCAAGCAGGCTGACCGATCCGCTCAGCCACCAAGCCACCGCCTTGCTGATGATCAGGACGCTGGCAACGGCCAGTGAAGCTCGCGTCGCCAGCCGCAATAACCGGGCGTGTTCGGGGCTGCTGCTCATGGTGTTTCCTTGTCAGGACGTTGAATGCATCAGGCGGAGGGCACCAGGCCCAGCGACGCCAGCTGCTCGGTGCTGCCTTTGTGCTGGATCAGACGCGGATCGTCCAGTGGCAGCGTGCGGCCCAGTTCGGTCTGAATGATGGCCTGCAGCTTGGCATTGTCGACTGTGCCGTCGGTGCGAACCGCAGGTTCGAGCTTCTCGGGATCGATCTGCGCCTGCTTGCCGCTTGGCAGGTAGATCGCGCCGGTGGCGAAGTCTACGCCGAAGGCAATCACGCCGGGGATGATGTAGAACAGCAGACCGATGGCATCGAGGACGACGATTGCCGGGTCCATCCGGCCGCTGCCTTGAATCTGTCCACGACGGTCGGGATAAAAGATGCTGCCGCAAGCGGTCAGCTGAGTCAGAAGGCTGGCAACCAGAACGCCGCCGATCAAACGCGAAGGAATGCGCATGGGGATCTCCTCAGAGGAAGTCGCAACTATACAAGGCAAATGCCTAATCAATAAGACTATCCGAGTTGCGCGACGGTTCGTTGTGACGGCAAACAAAGCAGCGGCCGCCTCCGTATAATCGGCAGCCTGTTTCTGGAGCCGCCATGATTTCTCTGCCCATTGATGCCGTCTTGCCTGCCTTGCGCCAGGCCCTCGCCGAACGTGACGAAGCCGTGCTTGAAGCGCCACCCGGCGCGGGCAAGACCACGCGCGTGCCGCTCGCTCTGCTGCACGAGCCCTGGCTGCAGGGGCAAAGCATTCTGATGCTCGAACCCAGACGCCTCGCCGCACGGGCCGCAGCCGAGCGGCTGGCTTCGGAGCTTGGGGAGCGCTTGGGGCAGACCGTGGGCTACCGCATCCGGCTCGACAGCAAGGTTGGCCCCGACACGCGCATCGAAGTGGTCACCGAGGGCATTCTCACCCGCCGCCTGCAGGACGATCCTTCGCTTGAGGGCGTGGGCCTGCTGATATTCGATGAATTCCATGAAAGAAGCCTGGACGCTGATCTTGCGCTGGCGCTCAGCCTCAATGGCCGCGCGCTGTTTCGCGATGAGCAAGCGCTGAAGATTCTGTTGATGTCAGCCACGCTCGAAGGCGAGCGGCTGTCGAACCTGCTCGACGACGCCCCGATGGTCAGCAGCGAAGGGCGCATGTTTCCGGTGACCATGCAGTGGGGGCGACCTTTTGTGCCGGGCGAATTCATTGAGCCACGGGTGGTGCAGACAGTCCTCGATGCGTTGGGCAATGAGTCAGGCAGCCTGCTGGTGTTCTTGCCCGGGCAGGCAGAAATACAGCGGGTCAATCAGCACCTGGCCGACGCGCTGGGCGAGCGCAGCGACGTGACGCTGTGCCCGCTGCATGGCGAGCTGGATCTGAACGCCCAGCGCGCAGCCATCGAGCCCGCACCCAAGGGCATGCGCAAAGTGGTGCTGGCGACCAATATCGCCGAAACCAGCCTGACCATCGACGGCGTGCGTGTGGTGGTCGATGCCGGCCTGGCGCGTGTTCCGCGCTTCGATCCGGGCAGTGGCATGACGCGTCTGGATACCCAGCGCATTTCCCGGGCCAGCGCTACTCAGCGGGCGGGCCGGGCAGGGCGTCTGGAGCCGGGCGTGTGTTATCGCCTGTGGTCTGAAGCGCAGCACGATCAGTTGGCGGCCTATGGCACGGCGGAAATCCTTCAGGCCGACCTCGCTGGGCTGGCGCTACAACTGGCGCGCTGGGGCGTAGAGCCTGTCCAGTTGGCCTGGCTGGACACTCCACCGGCAGCGGCCTATGCGCAAGCCCGTGATTTACTGGCGCGACTCGGTGCGCTGGTTCGCACGTCAGGCGAAGACTGGAAACTCACCGCCCACGGACAGGCGATGGCGGAATTGCCGGCCCACCCGCGCATCGCTCATTTACTGTTGCGCGGTCAGGAGCTGGGGCTCGGCGCGCTGGCGTGCGACGTCGCGGCGCTGTTGGGTGAACGCGATATTTTGCGCGGTGCCGGCGCCGATCTACACAGCAGGCTGACGCTGCTCGCCGGAACGGAGCGTGCAGCGCGGGGTGCGCAGGGAGGCGTGCAGCGTGCCAGGCAGCTATCGCGACAATACCGCAGTTACCTCAGACGCCCGCCGGAGCAGGTCGTCGCCGATCCCGATCATCCTCGCTGGCTTGGCGCCTTGCTCGCGCTGGCTTATCCCGACCGGGTTGCCCGTCAGCGACGCGAAGGCGGCGCAGAATACCGTCTGGCCAATGGGCGTGCGGCGCTGTTCGGCGAGCCGGATGCGCTGATGAAAGAGCCGTGGCTGGTGATCGCCGATCTGGGCAGCCGGCAAGGCCAGCGCGAAGAACGGATCTATCTGGCGGCCGAGTTCGATCCTGCGCTGTTCGATTCAGTGCTCGCCGAACAGGTGACTCAGCTCGACCAACTGGACTGGGACGAGCGCGAGGGCGTGTTTCGCGCTGAGCGTCAGCGCAAGGCCGGCGAATTGATCATCAGCCGCGAGCCGCTGACCGGGCTGGATGATTCGGCACGCGGCCAGGCGCTGCTTGCCCTCGTGCGACGCAAGGGGCTGGAAATGCTGCCGTGGACGCCAGAACTGCGGCAATGGCAGGCGCGGGTCGGACTGTTGCGCCAACTCGATCTGGAGAAGCCGGGCACCAGCGAATGGCCGGACGTCAGCAACGAAGCCTTGCTGGAGCGCCTGGAACAATGGCTGCTGCCGTATCTGGGAAAGGTCACGCGGTTGAGCCATTTCGGCAACCTGGACTTGTCGTCGATCCTGCATAACCTACTGCCATGGCCGCTGCCGCAGCGCCTGGACGAGCAGGCGCCACATCACCTCAGCGTGCCATCCGGGTCATCGGTGCGCCTGGATTACAGTGAACACCCGCCCATTCTGGCGGTGCGCCTGCAGGAGCTGTTCGGTCTGGCGGACACGCCACGCATCGCCAATGGCCGGCAGATCGTCAAACTGCATCTGCTCTCGCCCGCCCGACGCCCCGTGCAAGTCACCCAGGACCTCGCCAGTTTCTGGCGCAACACCTACGCCGAGGTCAAGAAGGACCTGAAGGGGCGTTATCCCAAACATTACTGGCCGGACGATCCGCTGGTGGCCGAGCCAACGGCACGGGTCAAGCCGAGGAAGTGATTCCGCTCTGCGGCACGGAGGCGTCAGCCAGATAAGCCGTCACTTTCCGGCGGGCAGCAAAAACCGGGCGATCACTGGCAGATGGTCGGAGATCAGCAATGTGTCCGCCTGACGGACCTGAGCATCGACGCGTTTGAGTTTCGGGCTGTGGAAAAGGTAATCCTGCGTACGATCCGGCCCGCTGACGCGTGGGCCGTTGGGGAAGCGGGTGTACCACTTGCGCCGCTCGTCGCCATTGGCTTCCGCGTTGCTGGGGATCATCGGGAAGTTATCCCACATCGGATGCAGCTCGCTGTCGGGCGAGTAGCGTTGACGCTGCTCGGGCGGCAAGCGCGGGTATTGCCCTTGCGGCAACAAATTGAAGTCGCCGCCGCTGATCCACAGGCTGCCGCTTTGCTCGAACGCATTCAGCAATCCGGTGATGGATTGCACCTGCCGTTGCGCCGTGTCGTCATCCGTCTGCGGCTCACTCAACTGAGTATTGATCACCGCCAGATCCCCGCCGCCGCGTATTGGCAGGTAGCTCACCAACAGCGCCGGGCGCGGCGCGAACAGGCGGCCGATCAGGTCGCCATGTGCCGAGGGCAATTGCACGCGCTCCCCCTTTTCAAGCTGATAGCGACTCAGGGTCGCCAGCTTCATGCCGACACTGCCGAAGATGTGCCGGTCAGCGATGAAGTCCGACTTCCAATAGAACGCCTCGGTGCTGCAGGGATAAAGGTCAGTGACACGCTCCTGCAGCAGCGCGAGCTGATTGCTGTATCCGGTGTTCTTGGCGCCGTCGTCGACCTCCTGCAGCAGCACGACGTCGGGCTGCTCGTCGCGAATCACGCGCGCGACTTCATCGAGGTTGTAGGCAATGTCTTCGGGAGTAGGGCGCTCATCCGGGCCGCTGCCGTCAGCCATGTCGTACCAGAAGACGTAGCGCTTGCCCGCCAGATGCTGGATGTTCCAGGTCATGACCTTGAGCGCCTGGCCGGGTAACAGCGTGGGCGGCGCGGCGTCCTTGACGTTGCAACTGACAGGAATCTGCTCATGACGCGGCGGGTGCCAGGTCACGTCATAGATCAGCGCGCCGAGCAGCACCAGCGCGATCGCGAGATACAGGGCATAACGCGTCGGACGGGGCATGGGCGTTCCTCAGGCCGACCGCGCCGGTTCGTCGATCAGCATGAACAGGCGGAACATCACGACGCTGATGAACAACTGCAGAAAACTCGAGGTGCTGTCTACCGCCAGCGACAGCAGCGGGCTTTGTTGCTCGGGCAGCACGTAGTAACTCACCGCTTCCAGCACCGACAGTGGAATGTAGACGCACAGCACGCAAAGCAGAATGCGCACCACGTGGCCTTGGGTCATCTTGAAACTCTCGCGCATGGCTTGAAGCGGACCCATGCCACGCAAGACCAGCAGGTACTCGGAAAACACCAGTTTGATCATCACCCACACGCCGGGCAGGATGAACAGCGACATGCCCGCCATGATCAACATGGTGCTCAGAATGGTCAGGACGGCAAACTTGGGCCACATGATCAGCGTCGTGGCGAAGAGATCACGTGTCGTCGGCACTTCGCCGCGGGTCTTCGCATCCAGAAAAAGAATCAGCGCGCCGGTGTACAGCGGATAGAACAGCAGGCCGATCAGCAACTGCCACGTCGCCGAGTTTTGCCCGACTGCCAGCCATTGTTTGGTGACAGCTTCCAGAATCACCAGCGGCAGGCACAGCGTGAGGATGCTGGCGAAGTTGCGCCGGAAAAAGTACAGCGAGTCTTGAAGGATGGTCAGCGGATTCATTGAAAGATCACAGGCAGAAGCAGGCCGACACTGTAACGTAGAGCTGCAGAACGGGCCAACCGGATGGGCGCTGGCGGCGTTCTTAACTTTTTCTACATTCTATTGAAACGCACTTGAACAGCCCCATTACTGAATGTGTCTGAGCATACGCCCAGCCAACAGAATTCCTACGGCAATCTAACGAGGTCGCCATGAACAGCGAAGAACAAACCCTGATCGACGGCTTGTTTACCAAACTCAAGCAGGCAGAAACCGATTCGGCCCCACGAGATGCGCAGGCCGAAGCGCTGATCAAGGAACACCTGACTCGCCAGCCCGCCGCGCCTTATTACATGGCGCAGGCGATTCTGGTGCAGGAAGTCGCGATCAAGCAGCTGGAAACCCAAAGCCGCCAGCGCGACGAGCAGATTCAACAACTGCAGGCCGAGCTTCAGCGCGCCAGGGCGCAGACCCAGGCCCCAGCGCAAAGCAGCGGAGGGTTCTTGTCGAGCATTTTTGGCGGTGGCTCGCGCGAACCTCAGGCGCAGCAGCCGGCGTCGTCGTTCTCGCGTCCTTCCAGCCCGCAGTCTTCGGCCGGCGGCTGGCGCGACAGTGGACCTGCCAGCCCGCCTCCGTATAACGCGCCCCCACAAGGTGGCTACGCCCAGCCGCAAGCGGCGCCGGCTGCGCCCATCGGCAGCGGTTTTCTTGGTGGCGCGCTGAAAACGGCAGCCGGCGTGGCGGGTGGCGTGATGCTCGCAGAAGGCATCAGCAGCCTGTTCCACCACAACAGCCAGCCGCAGGAGATCGTAGAGATCATCCAGGAAGAACCGGTCCAGCACGCCAGCGACACCAATGTTGGCAATGGCGACGGCGGTTGGGGCGATGACCAGCAGCGTGTCACCAGTAACGACACCTGGGGAAATGACGCCGGTGGTTTTACCGATACCGACTACGGCAATGACACCGGTGGCTTTTTCGGCGGCGATGACGACGATTCCTACGTCTAACCGCTGATCCTGTCATTCAAAACTGAAGAAGCGCGCTTGCCCGCGATAGCAGTGGACCAGCACACAACAGCTGACTGGCCCACCGCAAACGCCGGGAGCGCGCTTTTTCAATACTCCCGCAGCGCGCGGTTCGCGCTCACGCCTCAGCGCGCCATTGCCTGCCAGGCTGACACACAGCCCTTCAATCCACTTCTCAAACTGGCATACTGAGCGCCGGTCCGGTTTTCGGGCCCTTGTCGCTTGTCAGCGCATCGAGGAGTTCCGGTGAGAAAGATCGCGGTGTTCGCCGACGTACAAAATCTGTATTACACCGTGCGTCAGGCCCATGGTTGCCATTTCAACTATGCCGCCCTGTGGGCCGACATCAGTCGGCGCGGGCAGATCGTCGAAGCTTATGCATACGCCATCGATCGAGGCGACAGCAAGCAGCAGCAATTCCAGCAAATCCTTCGAAATCTGGGTTTTACGGTCAAGCTCAAACCCTACATTCAGCGCTCGGATGGCTCGGCCAAGGGCGACTGGGACGTGGGCATCACGATCGACATCATGGACGTCGCGCCCCATGTCGATGAGGTCGTGCTGGCCTCGGGCGATGGCGATTTCGATCTGCTGCTCGATCGCATCATCAGCAAGCATGGCGTCGAGGCAGTGGCTTACGGCGTGCCTGGCTTGACGGCCAATTCGCTGATCCGTGCTGCCAGCCGATATGTGCCGATCGAAGGCGCGTTGCTGCTCAAAAGCTGACCGCCGACACGCTTCTATCGTTTGCTGCCGGTCTGCGGGCAAGCGCGCTCCTACAGGCAATTTGGTCATTCAAGAAAGGTTCACACATGCAAGAACGCATTGCCGTCATCGACTTCGAGACCACCGGGATATCGCCCAGCAGCAGTTGCCGGGCCACGGAAATTGCCGTGGTGATCGTAGAGCAGGGCGTGATCGTGGAGCGGTATCAGAGCCTGATGAATGCCGGCGTGCGCATCCCTTCTTTCATCGAGTCGCTGACCGGCATCAGCAACAGCATGTTGCGCACCGCGCCGCCCGCCGAGCGGGTGATGAACGAGGTGGTCGAGTTCGTCGGCTCGACGCCGTTGGTGGCGCATAACGCTTCGTTTGACCAGAAATTCTGGGATTTCGAGCTTTCCCGCATCAAGCGCAACCGCGTGCAAAGCTTCGCCTGCTCGATGTTGCTGGCGCGGCGCCTTCTGCCACACGCGCCGAACCACAAACTCGGCACACTCACCAGCTGGGCCGGCTTGCCCCACACCGGCAAGGCTCACCGGGCCATGGCCGACGCGGAAATGGCTGCCAACCTGACGCTGCACCTGGGCCACCAACTGCGCGATACCCACGGGCTCGCCGGCGTCTCCCACCAGTTGCTGTGCACGCTGCAAAAAGTCCCTGCTAAGAAGATTGCCGACGCCATCAGCAAGCATCGAGGCCTCGCGGCAGGTTGATAGGACCGGCTTTAACCGGGAATCGGTAGGACCGACGTTGCGCATTGTTTAAGGACCGGCTTCAGCCGGGAAGAGGCCAGAGCGTGCGCGCGATGAAAATTGTACGGGTCGAATAAACCTCAGTTGTAGCTGACGCCAGCGGCTTGGACATTTTTAGAATCATTCCAACAATAAACGACTGTATTCGAGCCTTTCATGCCTGCCTCCCGCCGTTTTCCGCTGTTGCTCATCGGTGCCTTCTTCGCGCTTTACGTGATCTGGGGCTCAACCTATCTGGCCATTCGCATCGGCATCGAAACGTGGCCACCGCTGATGATGGCCGGTGTCCGCTTCACCATCGCAGGCTCGATCCTGTTTGCGTTCATGCGGTTTCGCGGCGCACCGATGCCGACCATCAAGCAATGGAAAGCCGCCGGCATGATCGGCTTTCTGTTACTTGCCTGTGGCAACGGCGGCGTGACCCTGGCTGAGCACGCGGGCGTTGCGTCGGGGGTTGCCGCGCTGGCAGTCGCCGTCGTGCCCCTGTTCACCTTGTTGTTCGGTCTGATGTGGGGCCATCGCAATACCGGTCTGGAGTGGGCCGGCATCCTGCTCGGGCTGGTGGGCATCGCGCTGTTGAATCTAGGCTCCAACCTTCAAGCCAGTCCGATGGGCGCGGCACTGGTGATTTTCGCGGCCGCCACCTGGGCGTTTGGTTCCGTCTGGAGCCGTTACCTGCCGTTGCCGGGCGGACCGATGGCCAGCGCCTGTGAAATGCTCGTCGCCGGCGCAGTCCTTCTGGTGGGCAGCTTTGCCAGCGGGGAGCGCGTGACCCAGTCGCCCGGTCTGTCGGGCTGGCTGGTCATGGCCTATCTGGTGGTATTCGGCTCGATCGTTGCCTTCAGCTCGTACATGTATCTGCTGAAAAACGTCCGCCCGGCGGCCGCGACCAGTTATTGCTACGTCAACCCGGCAGTGGCAGTCCTGCTGGGCGTGCTGTTCGCCGACGAACATATTGGGGCGGCGGAAGCGGCGGCCATGGCCGTGATCATCAGCGCCGTGGTGCTGATCGGCCTGCCGCAGTGGCGCAAGCAGAAACCGCTGCAGAAAGGGTAAACTGCGCGCCATTGTCTTTCACCAGACCTGTGCGCTGACCCTTTTTTTAACGGTAATCAAATGACATTCGCCTCTCTTGGCCTGATTGAACCCCTGCTGCGTGCTCTCGAAACACTCGGCTACCAGACGCCAACCCCCGTTCAGGCCAAGGCAATTCCTCCCGTGCTCGAAGGCCGGGACCTGATGGCCGCCGCCCAGACCGGCACCGGCAAGACAGCTGGCTTCGCGCTGCCTCTGTTGCAACGCCTGACCATGGAAGGGCCGAAAGTCGCTGCCAACTCGGTCCGCGCGCTGGTGCTGGTGCCCACGCGTGAACTCGCCGAACAGGTCCACGAAGCCATTCGCCAATACGCCGAGCATTTGCCTCTGGCCACCTACGCGGTGTACGGCGGCGTCAGCATCAACCCGCAGATGATGAAACTGCGCCGTGGTGTCGACGTGCTGGTGGCCACGCCCGGTCGCTTGCTGGACTTGCATCGTCAGAACGCTGTGAAGTTTTCTCAGGTTCAGACGCTGATCCTCGATGAAGCCGACCGTATGCTCGATCTCGGGTTTTCAGAAGAGCTGCGCGACATCTACGCCGCATTGCCCAAACGCCGCCAGACGCTGTTGTTTTCAGCGACTTTCTCGGACCCGATCCGCCTCCTGGCCGGCCAGATGCTCGACAATCCGCTGAGCATCGAGGTCAGCCCGCGTAACGTCGCGGCGTCTTCGGTGAAGCAGTGGGTCGTGCCGGTGGACAAGAAGCGCAAGAGCGAGCTGTTCATCCATCTGCTCAAGAAACTGCGCTGGAGCCAGGTGCTGGTGTTCGCCAAAACCCGCGTTGGCGTCGATCAGCTGGTGGACCGCCTGCAAGGCCTGAGCATCAACGCCGACGGCATTCACGGCGACAAGCCGCAGGCCACTCGCCAGCGTGCGCTGGACCGTTTCAAGGCAGGTGAAGTGCAGATTCTGGTGGCCACTGATGTCGCGGCACGTGGCCTGGACATCGACGACCTGCCAACCGTCGTTAACCTGGATCTGCCGATCGTGGCCGAGGATTACGTTCACCGCATCGGCAGAACCGGGCGCGCAGGCCAGACCGGCGAGGCGATTTCGCTGGTGTGTGCGGACGAGGTCGAGTTGCTCAGCGCGATCGAGGTGCTGACGCGTCAGACGCTGCAACGCAAGGAAGAACCGGATTTCGAACCCGAGCATCGCGTTCCCGCCACAGATGCCACCGGGGCGATCCTGAAAAAACCGAAGAAGCCGAAGAAACCCAAAGCCAGCGGCGGTGGCGGTAAGCGCAATCTCGGCAAGTGGGTCGACAGCGGTGAATCCGTGGCCCAGGCGCCTGACGTCAAGCCGGTGCGCAAGGTGCCTGCGTTCAACACCGGGCCGCGCAAGCGCAAGCCATGATGCGCTCGGTCGGTGATCTCAAGACGCCATTGTCTTTTGCCCGCCGACCGCTCACCATCGCCTGAGTTACCCGCCTGCCAGATGGATAAAAAAATTGGCAGTACGTCCAGCTCATAAGCGCTTCCGGAGTCGGCTGCTATTCGCGCTGGCGACGATGTGCATGGCGTATGTGGGTTACCTCGCCGCCGACTGGGATTTTTCCGAAATCAGTCGCCGCGCCGAAACCTTGTACGGGCCGTCGGGGGCCGGACGGCAACGCATCGATGCCTGGCAGGATCTGCTGGCAACCGAGAAGCAGGTCAGTGAAATGGACAAGCTGGCTGTGGTGAATCAGTTCTTCAACAAGCAGCTGCGCTACGAAGAAGACAGCGACCTGTGGCATGAGGTCGATTACTGGGCCACGCCTGTCGAATCCTTGATCAAGGGCGCCGGTGACTGTGAAGACTACGCCATCGCCAAATATTTCAGCCTCCGCCGACTGGGTATTCCGGGCGAGAAGCTGCTGATTACCTACGTCAAGGCGTTGCGCCTGAACCGCGCCCACATGGTGCTGACCTACTATTCGAGCCCGGACGCAGTGCCGTTGGTGCTCGACAGCCTGATCGACGACATCAAACCTGCCAGCGAGCGCCCGGATCTGTTGCCGGTATACGCCTTCAACGCGCAAGGCGTGTGGCTGCCTGGCGCGCAGGGCAATAAAAAAACAGGTGACAGCAAACGTCTGTCGCGCTGGCAGGACGTACTGAAAAAAATGGGCGCCGAAGGCTTCCCGACCGAGCCTGGGAATGAGGAGCACTGATGTCACTGTTCAAGCAGCTGTTCATTGCTATCTGTCTGTTTCTGGTGGTCGCCTTCGCCGGCGGCTTCGTCGTCAGCCTGGAAAGCTCCAGGGCGCAGTACGTCAACCAGTTGCGTTCCCACGCGCAGGACGCCGCCACCTCGCTGGCGTTGTCGCTCAGCGCCAACATCGACGACCCGGCAATGATCGAGCTGATGGTGACGTCGATCTTCGACAGCGGCTATTACGCCAGCATTCGTGTGGTTGATCTGGCGAGCGGCGCTGCAATCGTCGAACGCCGCGCGGCGACCGGCATTCAGGATGTACCGAAATGGTTCGTCGACGCGATAGGGCTTGAGCCTGGCGCCGGCGAAGCCATCGTGAGCCGGGGCTGGCAGCAGACGGCGAGAGTGGAAGTGGTCAGCCATCCCATGTTCGCGCTGGCCAAGCTGTGGCAAAGCGCGCTCGGCAGCCTCGGCTGGCTGGTCGCCTGCGGCGTCGTCAGCGCGTTGGCGGGCGGGCTGCTCTTGCGTCGCCAGCTCAAACCTCTGGACTACATGGTGGCGCAGTCTCAGGCGATCGGCCGTCGTGAGTTTCTCACCTCGCCAGAGCTGCCGCGCACACCAGAGTTGCGCCGTGTGGTTCAGGCGATGAACCAGATGGTCGAGAAGCTCAAGGCGCTGTTCGAGGAGAGCACCGAGCGCAGCGAGCAGCTGCGTGTCGAGTCTTATCAGGACAGCCTCACCGGCCTGTCCAACCGGCGCTATTTCGATATGCAGCTCACTGCACGTGTTAGCCAGCTGGAGGATAGCCGCGCCGGTTATCTACTGCTGCTGCGGGTCAAGGATCTGGCCGGGCTAAACGAGCGCCAGGGTGGCCAGCACGCCGACGCCCTCATCGTCGCGGTCGCCGAGCTGTTGGTGCGCCAGTGCGAGCCCTTTGCACAGACGCGCAACCTTGTCAGCCGCATTCGAGGTGGTGAGTTCGCGGTACTTGCGCCCGGCATGGTGCGCGAGGATGCCCTGCAACTCGCCCACAGCCTTGAAACATCGCTGCACAGCCTCGAAACGACCGGTGCCTGCGATGTTGCGCCTGTGGCGTACATGGGACTAGCGCCGTACAGCCCCGGTGACTCGTCGCTGACTCTGCTGGGGCTGGCCGATCAGGCGCTTTCGCAGGCCGAAGCGGGCGGCGATCCTACGTGGTGCTGCATTGAACGTGGCGCAATTGGCGATCTGGGCGAAGACCATCATGCCTGGCATCGATTGCTGGACGGGGCCTTGATCCACGGTCGCTTTGAGCTGTTTTTTCAGCCGGTGGTCGATGCCAGAGAGCCCAGCCAGGTGCTGCATTACAAAGTGCTTTCCCGCGTGGTCGATGCGCATGGCCAGACGATTCCCGCCGGGCGCTTTCTGCCGTGGCTCGAGCGCTTTGGCTGGTCGTCCCGGCATGATCTGTTGATGCTCGAGCAGGTGCTTCAGCATCTGCAGACGCACGACCGGCGTCTGGCGTTGAATCTTTCGGCAGCGACGCTGAATGACTCCAGAGCGTTGACCCGCATCGTTGAAGCATTGCGTGCACAGCCTGGGCTGGGGCCGCGCCTGACGCTGGAAATCGGCGAAGAGCAGTTGCCAGAGCAGGCACTGCTGGAAACACTGACCCGGCGGTTGCAAGAGGCGGGCTTCTCATTGGCGCTGCAGCACTTTGGCGGGCGTTTCAGCATCATCGGTAACCTGGCGCACCTGGGGCTGGCGTATCTGAAGATCGATGGCAGTTACATCCGGGCCATCGATCAGGAGAACCATAAACGCCTGTTCATCGAGGCTGTGCAGCGGGCCGCGCACAGCATCGATCTGCCATTGATTGCCGAGCGCGTCGAGAGCGCTGGGGAGCATCAGGTGCTGGCAGAAATGGGCATCAAGGGTGTGCAAGGTCAGCTCTTTGGTGACCCGGCGCCCTGGCAGTGATTGGCCGTTTCAAAACGCCAGACCATCGTGTTTCTCCCTGAAAGGGCGGTCATCACGCAGGGTAAGAGCCACCGTATCCCGCGCTGAAAAGCATCATTCAAAGCAATAGTCGAAGGCTTTCCATCAAGGTTATCGATCCTGAAATCGAATACTAGCCTTGTGACATATTTCGCCTGTAATTTATATAAATAGGATCCTAAAGATCTGGCCTTAACCTGCGATACGGTGAGGTGAAGCTGTCGTCCCGCGACCATTAACTACAAGAGCTATTGGTCATTTTTTATCATCAAAAATGATACTTCCTGCATACAAGGAAATAGTCGTGACGTTGAATCTACGCCGCAAGGTCATTCTCCTTGCCATCATCCCGAGCCTGCTGCTGGCTGCGGTCATCAGCTGTATCACCTGGGTCGTGCTGCAAAAGCTCGCCACCCAGGAAGTGGAGCAAACTCGCGCGCTGCTGCTTGAGGAACGCAAACTGTCGCTGAAGAATTATCAGCAGATCGGCGAGGCGGCGATCAAGCCGATCTACGACGCTTCCGCGCCTGGCGACATGGACGCTCGTGATCGCGCGCTCAAAGTCCTGAAGAGCCTGCAGTACGACAAGGCCAGTTACTTCTTCGGTTACAACTCGTCTTACGTGCGCGTGTTCTGGTCCGACAAGGACCTCGACATCGGCAAGAACTTTTCCGACGCCAAGGATGCCAATGGCGTCTATGTCATCCGTGGCCTGGTCGACAAGGCCAAAGACGGCACTCATTTCTTCCGCTACGACTGGCCGACGCCGGGCAGCGACAAACCGATTCCCAAACTGGGCTATACCTCATACCTGCAGAAGTGGGACCTGGCGTTTGGCACGCAGGCCAACCTGGACGACATAGATAATCAGGTCGCTGCCATCGCGCAGTCCACGCAAAGCCGCATCGGCTCTTCTGCCGCGCTGATCGTCGCGATCATCGCGGTGTTTCTCTTGATCGTCGCGCTGGTCGGGCTGGTGCTCGGCAACGGCTTGGTCAAACCGGTGCTGGTGATCAAACAGAATCTGGACGACATCGCCGCCGGCGACGGCGACCTGACGCGTCGTCTTCCTGAGAGCGGCAATGATGAATTGGGCGCGCTTTCCAGATCGTTCAACCAGTTCGTGGAGAAGATCCACGGGCTGGTTCGCCAGATTGCCGAGATGACCCGGCAGTTGAACAGCCTGGTGGGCGACATGTCGTCTCAGGCGCAACGGTCGGAGGAGGCGATGGGCCGCCAGCGGCAGGAAACCGATCAGGTCGCCACCGCGATTCACGAGATGTCCTCGGCGGCGCATCAAGTGTCGATCAGCGCGCAGGGCGCCTCCCAGGCCGCGCGCAAAACCAGCGATGTCGGGCTGGATGCCAAGACGGTCGTCAACAAAAGCATCGACAGCATTCATGCGCTCATTGGTGAAATAGGCGCGAGCAGTTCGTCGCTCGATCACCTGCGTCAGGATGTGCAATCCATCGCAACGGTGGTGGATGTGATTCGCTCGGTTGCCGAACAGACCAACCTGCTGGCGCTCAACGCGGCCATCGAAGCGGCGCGGGCGGGTGATGCCGGGCGTGGTTTTGCTGTCGTCGCCGACGAAGTTCGCGCGCTGGCCAGCCGCACCCAGCAAAGCACTCAGGAAATCCACGACATGATCAGCTCGCTGCAACGTGGCGCGCAGGACGCCGTGGTCGCCATGAGTCGCTCCAGCGACACCGGCAAGACAACCGGTGAACTCGCCAACGAAGCCGGCACGTCGCTGGATGCAATTGGCCAGTTGATCGAAACCATCAACGACATGAACGCACAGATTGCCAGCGCCTCCGAGGAACAGACCGCTGTGGCGGAAGAGATCAGCCGCAGCATGACGCAGATCGCCCAGGCCGTGGACGAAGTCGCCGACGACGCGCAAGGCGGCGCACAAACCGCACGCAGCCTGACCGCCCTGGGCGATCGTCTGGGTGGACTGGTGAAACAATTCAGGATCTGAAAATAGCGCGATTTGCGGGGGCGGGAGACGCCGCGATTCTTGAAACGCTCGACGCCTTCCCGGCTAAAGCCGGTCCTACGAAGAACTTGCAGCCTCTGTAGGACCGGCTTCAGCCGGGAAGAGGCCGGTTCATGCTGTGAAAATGTGGCGTCTGGAAACCTGTCTTCGCGAGCAGGCGGCTAGGGTTTTTGAGCGGTGCTATTTGCCCCGCTTGCTGTTGATTTCCACCAGCTTGCCACCTTCAAACCGCAGGTACTGATACATCCCGTTGTTCGGGCCGTAGATCCATTCCTGAACCTGCACCTGATCCACCTGCCGGAAATGGTTGACGGTTTCCTTGTAGCCGATGATGTCCTGACTGACCGGCTGGCCGCATTTCTGCTGGACTTCGAACATACGGTCGCCTTCGCTGATCAACTGGCTGCCGCAGCGCAGCGTGTCGGCGTGAGCCAAACCGGTCGACGCCATCAAACCGAGAACGATCGCTATCCTCGTACGCACATTCTTCAAAAGTAATTACTCGCTATCCAGGTGCAAAGGGCTCACGACGCGGCCGTCTTTTTCCGGCTGGCCGAGGCTTGCGTCAACGAAATAGACCCGATCATCGGCCAATTGTCCCTTGTCCACCAGATAGTCCTTGATACTGCCGGCGCGCGCCTGTCCAAGCTGACGCAGCAGCAGCGCGCTGGAACTCCACGACTTGAGCACAGCATCACGCATCTTGTTCTGACGTTCTTCCTTGCCCAGATCAACCCACTGCGCCGGTGGCTGCTGCTTGAGGCGCGTGCGGTAAATGCCTTCCAGCATCGGTGGTTTCTCGTCGTCCGGCACTTGCAGGTCGCTTGCCTGCGCCGGCACCTTGTCACCACGGCGCTGAAGGATTTTGTAATAGGTGCTCTGGTACTCACGCTCCAGACGTTGCTGAGCAATCAGCGGACCGTCGCTGGCCTCGGCGCTGGTGCCTTCGATCTCGAGGCGCAGCGCCGGACGCTCCTTGAGTGCGCTGGCCAGTTTGTCCAGTGATGCCTGCGCGTCGCTGCTCAGATCGTCCGAACCGGGTGCGAACGCCACAGTGCCCAAGTCTTCAGAGCCACCGCCGCTGATCAGTCCACCGATGAACTTGAACGGCGCGGCAGCCGCCTTCACCACCAGATTGCGCAGGGTCTGCCAGACGATCGGCATGACGCTGAACTGTGGGTTGTTGAGATCGCCGGTCACCGGCAGCTCGATCGAAATCTTGCCATCCACGTCCTTGAGCAGGGCAATGGCGAGCTTGAGCGGCAGATTCACCGCATCCGGACTGTCGACCTTCTCACCGAGCTGCAACTGCTCCACCACAACCTTGTTTTCCGCCTTGAGTTGGCCCTTGGTGATCAGGTAATGCAGGTCCAGGTTCAGGCGGCCCTTGCGAATTCGATAGCCTGCGAACTTGCCGGAGTAGGGCGTAAGCGTCGTCAGTTCGACACGTTTGAAGCTGGTGGCGATGTCCAGACTCGCCAGCGGGTTGAAGGGATTGAGCGCCCCTTTGATGGTCACCGGCGCGTAACGATCCACCTTGCCCTTGATGTCCACTGGCGCAGGCTTGTCCTGACGATTGTCCAGGGTGCCGATCTTGCCGTTGAGTTGTTGGACGGCGGTCGCGAAATTCGGTGTGAGGCTGAAGTCGGCGAAGTTTGCCGAGCCGTTGTTGATGTTGACCTCGCCGATGTGAATGGCCATCGGTTTGTCGGCAGACACAGTTTTTGCCTTGGGCGCTGCTGGGGCCTTGTCGGCAGGCTGCGGAATCAGAAGGTCGTCGATGTTGGTGGTGCGGTCATCGGCAATCACGAAGCGGGCATAAGGTTGCTCCAGGTTGATCGCGGCGATGTTGAGGCTGTCACCGAGCTGGAAGTCCAGGCCCTCGACGTTGACGCGCTGCCACTTCACGAAATCCCTCGATTTCAGCGTGTCGAGCGTGTGCAGTTGGTCGACCTGGGCTTTGCCGGTGATGCCGAGCGCCAGTGGTTCGGTGCTCTTGAGGTCGACTGCCAGATCGGTGTTGAGCATGCCGCTGCGCACTTCCAGGCGGATGAACGGCGTCACGTAAGACTGCGCGATCCGCAGGTCGATGTCGCGGGTAGTGACATTGAGCTTCGCGCGAACGGGCGCCAGATTGACCTCGCCCTCGGCGGTGAGCTTGCCCTGTTTGCCCAGCCCGGTATCGAGCTTCAGCTTGAAAGGCGATTGATTGAGGCTGTCAAAGCCCGTCATGTCCAGATTCAACGGCCCAAGGTCCAGCGCAACGGGTTCCTTCGGCACTTTGTCCGCCAGATGGATGCGGTAGTCGCGCAGTTGGGTGTCGCGCAACAGAACTTGCCACGGCTTGCCCGGTGCTGGGGATTCCTGTCTGGCAGTGGTCTCGGTACCCGTAGCAGTGGCCGGTTCCTGCTTCGCCGCCTCGTCTTTCTTGGCCTGAGCCTTGGACGGCTGACTGGCGAAAAGCTTCTGCCAGTCGAGCTGCCCGTCAGGCTCCCGCGCGGCCCAGGTTTCCAGGCCCTGACTGCGAATCTTGCCGACGCTGACCAATTGCCTGGCCAGATCGATGGAAGTGTCGCTCACCTCTAGGTTGTTCAGGCGGGCCAGCGGCCGACCATCAGGCGCATCAATGGCGAAAGGCGCGACGCTCAAAGACGTGTTGTCCAGCAACAGCTCGGTTTCTTTGGCCAGACTCAATTTGTAATGGGTATTGAAGTTCAGTACGCCGTCTTTCAGCACCAACGGCAGCGCGTCGCGCACATACGGCCACCAGACTTTCATCTTGCCGTCGGTGACCTTGAGCGTGCCTTCGGAGGTGATCGGCACCAGACTGATTCGCCCGACCCAGTCGATCTGCCCGCCTTCGGGGCCGGCGGCGACCAGCGTCATGTCGGCATTGTCCTCGGGCAGCGTGCTGAGGTTCTTCAGCTCGAAATTCAACGTGTCGTAGAGAAACTCGATCGGCTCGCTGGGGCGCAGATCCTGAAAGTGCACATAACCGTCAGCCAGTTTGATTTCATCGATTCGCAGTGGGAACGGCTTCGAGGGCGGCTCGTCCGGCTTGGCAGGTTCGCTGGGCGGCAACTTGAACAGGCCCGCCAGGTTCAGCGTGCCGTCTTTGGAGAACAGCAGTTCGGTCTTGGGCTTGTCCAGTTCCACGGCCTTGAGGTGCAGGGCCTTGGTCCACAGGCTGTCGATCTGCAGGTCGGCGTACAGACGCTCGAAACCAATCTGCTCCTTGCCGGGCGCACCGATATTGAGGCCCCACAGCGTCACTTTCAGGCTGTAGGGATTGAGCTCCAGACGTTCGACTCGCGCCGGAACCGTGGCGTAATTGGCCAGTTGCTGATTGATCACCCGCAACGCAATGCCCGGCAGGATCAGAAACCCCAGCAAGCTGTAGATTGCGAAGACGGCCAGCAAGGCGCCGATGGCGCGTTTCAATCCGTTGGGCATGTAGGTCGCCGACTCTCTCGATGGGAGGTGCTTGGAGTATGGCACGCCAATCTGGTTCCGAAGTCGATCGCCTCAATGCTCGTGGGAAATTTCTATCCGTTCGGTGGGTAATCAGAGTTGCAGGATCAATGTCTTAAGCGGTGGCTGCTGGTCCTGTGACGGAAAGTCGGCGCCGGGCGCCAGCACCTGGCAGTCGCGCACCGGACGGCCGATCTTGCTCGCGCAACGCAGGACCTGATCGCGCCAGTCATCCATGCTCACCTTCGCCAGGTTGTTGCAGCAGATCAGCACGCCATCGTCAGCGGTGGTCAGCAACGCAGGTTTGAGCAGACTCTGGTAGTCACGCAGCAGATCCACGGTACCAAATGCGCTCTTCGCCCAGGCTGGCGGGTCAAGCAATACCAGGTCGAACTGGCGCGGTTCGAGGCGGGTGTACGCAGGCAGTTTCTGGCCGCGGCGGGATGCGATGGGCAAGCCCGCCAGTTGGCGAATCGCCGGGAAGTAGTCGGACTGAATGAATTGCATCGTCGGCAGCTGCGGATTGAGCAACCCGTTCTCGCGCCCCACCGCCAGATTGCCTTCGGCGAAGTCCAGATTACACACCTCGCGCGCGCCGCCAGCCGCTGCGCTCAAGCCAACGCCGCAGGTATAGGCGAACAGGTTGAGGACACGCTTCCCTTTGGCGTGGTCCTTGACCCAGCCCCGGGCGTTGCGCAGGTCGAGAAACAGCAGCGGATCCTGCCCGGCGTGACGACCGCGAACCCGGTAATTCAAGCCCCATTCATGGCCGATCAGATCCTCGAGCGCGGCCTCGTCCGCCTTGTACACCGCGTCGGTGCGATCGATCCGCGAATTGCCTTGCGAGCGGTCGTTGTAAACCAGCATCAGCTCCAGGCCCAGACGTGCATTGACCGCCTCGTGCAGCGCCAGCAATGACTCGCGATCCAGGCTGTTGTGGAAACTCTGCACCAACAACTGCGGGCCGTAGCGATCGATTGTCAGGCCACCGGCGCCTTCCTGGCTGCCGTGGAACAAGCGATAGCAGTCAGTGCCTTGGGCGTGCAGTTCGGCGAGCAGAGATTGACGGTTATCGAGGGCGACGCTGAGCGCCTGATTCAACGAAGACATGCGCGGCGCCTTGGGGCAGGAATAAGGCGCGCCAGTTTAGCAGTTTGGTCCTGCCGGTGTTATTGGCAAGCAACGGCGCAGGCAGCATCAATCGGCTTCGAGAGTCGTAAGAGCGCGAACCCGTTCCGAGACGGGATTGCAGCCGATGACCGTGCATCGGCTGCAGGGGCGTGCCGCGAACCAACCGGCACGCACAATCGTTCGGGTGTCGCCGGCGCGGATAATTACCGAGCCAGTGCCAGGGCGACGCCTTGGCCGCCACCGATGCACAAGGTCGCGAGGCCTTTCTTGGCGTCGCGCTTGATCATTTCGTGCAACAGCGTCACCAGCACACGGCAGCCCGATGCACCGATCGGGTGGCCAATGGCGATGGCGCCGCCGTTAACGTTGACCTTCTCCATGTCCCAGCCCAACTCTTTGCCCACCGACAAGGATTGTGCGGCGAAGGCCTCGTTCGCTTCGATCAGGTCCAGTTCATCCAGCGACCAGCCTGCCTTGTCCAGGCAACGGCGCGTGGCGCTCACCGGGCCGATGCCCATGATCGCCGGATCCACACCGGCATTGGCGTATGCCGCGATTCGCGCCAGGACCGGCAGGCCCAGCGCTTCGGCTTTTTTCGCGCTCATCAGGATCACTGCAGCGGCGCCGTCGTTCAGCGAGGAGGCATTGCCGGCCGTGACCGTGCCGTCTTTCTTGAAAGCCGGTTTGAGCCTGGCCAGCGATTCGGCGGTGGTGCCTGCGCGCGGCTGTTCATCGGTGGCGAAGGCGATCGGGTCACCCTTGCGCTGAGGGATCAGGATCGGAGTGATCTCGTCGGCAAATCGTCCGGTTTCGATGGCGGCGGCAGCCTTCTGTTGCGACGCCGCCGCGAAAGCGTCCTGCGCCTCACGGCTGATGTCGTATTTTTCCGACAGGTTTTCGGCGGTGATGCCCATGTGGTAATCGTTGAAGGCGTCCCACAGACCGTCGCTGATCATCGTGTCGACCATGGTGGCGTGGCCCATGCGCAGACCGGTTCGCGCGCCCGGCAGGACGTAATTGGCCAGACTCATGCTCTCCTGACCCCCTGCGATGATCACGTCGGCGTCGCCACAGCGAATGGCCTGAGTGGCCAGGTGCAGCGCTTTCAGGCCGGAGCCGCAGACCTTGTTCAGGGTCATCGCGGGAACAGCAAACGGCAGGCCGGCTTTGATCGCGGCCTGGCGCGCAGGGTTCTGCCCGGCGCCCGCGGTAAGGACCTGTCCCATGATGACTTCGTCGACTTGCGCACCGTCCAGCCCGGTTTGTGCCAGTAATTGACGGATGACCGCTGCACCGAGGTCAACGGCAGGGATGGTCGCCAGCGAGCCCTGGAAACTGCCGACCGCGGTCCGGGTGGCGGCAACGATTACGACGTCTTGCATGGTACGAATCCTCATTGTTGTGGGTCTGGCGCCGGTTGGTTCGCATTGGGCGGGATGTCCGGCACGGCGGAGTCAAGGGCGCACATGGTGGCATGAATGACGGGGGTAATTTAAGCCCTCTGTCGTTTTGCTTCACGCGGGACAGCCTCACGTTCCACGACATTCCCCAAGGCTTCAGCGGCGCCTGTCGAGTGAGCGTGCTCCCGCAATCGAGGTGTGGGCGTCGGGCGAATCAAGCGACTCCCATCCGGCGTCTGGCCCGATGAACCGACGCGTTGCGCACGGCCCAGCGCAGCACGGGCGCGGTACGGTTCACACCGGCGCGAATCAGCCTGCGCTTGAAGTCGCTCATCTGGATATCGAACATGCCGCTGGCCCAGGCCGGGAGTAACTCGATACCGGCCTGCATCATCAGATTGCCCATTGGCCTGGCCATACGGCTGGGCGCCGGGGCGTTGCGCAGAATGCTCAGTACCTCGCGGGTGCGTTCATCGCACAGCAGATGCGGACGCATTCGCAGCAGGTAAGCGGCAATTTCCTGCGAGGAGCGCGGCACGTCTCGCGCGCCCAGACGTTCGGCCACGACAGCGGTTTCGGCGTAGTACCGATCCTGATCTTGCAATGAAAGGTCCGGATTGAGATAGCGCAGATGCGCGGCCATGAAGCTGCTGACCTCGGCCACATGCACCCACGTCAGCAGCTGCGGATCATCGGCGGCATACGTGCTGCCGTCTGGCGCGGTGCCGCTGATCTGCGCATGAATGCTGCGCACCTTGTCGATCAGCCAGTTGGCATCCTGGGTCGAGCCAAACGTCGTGCCGGAAATGAACTGTCCGGTGCGCCGCAGCCGTCCCATCATGTCCTCTCGGAAATTGGAGTGATCCCAAACGCCCGCCAGTACGCGGGGATGCAGCATTTGCAGCATCAGGGCGCAGATGCCACCGATCAGCATGCTGGGAAAGTCGCCATGCACCTGCCAGCACACCGCCTGTGGCCCGAACAGGCCGGGATCGCCTTTGGGGTTTTCCATGTCCAGCTGACCCAGCGCCAAGCCTGTCATGCTCATGACCTGGGTTTCGATGCGTGTGCGGATAAATTCCATGCAGACCCGGTGATCGTGGAGGGAACGCCGAGCCTGCAGGCGCGCGTTCGCTATTGGTTGAGACGCGTGTCGATCAGACCCTCCACGACACTGGAGTCCGCCAGGGTGGAGATATCCCCCAGACTGTCCAGTTCGTTGCAGGCGATCTTGCGCAAGATGCGGCGCATGATCTTCCCGGAGCGGGTTTTCGGCAAGGCCGGGGCCCACTGGATCAGTTCGGGTTTGGCAAAGCTGCCGATTTCCTTGCTGACCAGTTCCCGCAGTTCTTTTTGCAGCGCCTCGCTCGGCTCGATGCCGGCCATGGTCGTCACGAACGCATAAATGCCCATGCCTTTGACGTCATGGGGATAACCGACCACGGCTGCTTCAGCGACGGCATCGTGCAGGACCAGCGCGCTTTCAACCTCGGCGGTGCCAATGCGATGCCCGGAAACGTTGATCACGTCGTCCACGCGTCCGGTGATCCAGTAATGCCCGTCGCTGTCGCGGCGCGCGCCGTCGCCGGTGAAGTAATAACCGGGGTACGGTTTGAAGTAGGTTTCAATCATGCGTTTCTGATCGCCGTACACGCCGCGAATCTGCCCCGGCCAACTGGCCTTGATGGCCAGCAGGCCGCTGGTGGCGCCTTCGATTTCCTTGCCTTTTTCGTCAAGCAGAACAGGTTGTACGCCAAACATCGGCTGAGTGGCGCAGCCCGGTTTGAGCGGTGTGGTGCTGACCAACGGGGTGAGCATGATGCCGCCGGTCTCGGTCTGCCACCATGTGTCGACGATGGGGCAGCGCTCTTTTCCTACCTCGTGGAAATACCATTCCCACGCTTCCGGGTTAATCGGCTCACCCACCGTGCCGAGTACGCGCAGGCTGTCCCGGCGGGTGGCCTTCAGCGGTTCCGGGCCTTCGCGCATCAGGGCGCGCAGGGCAGTCGGCGCGGTGTAAAAGATATTCACGTGATGCTTGTCGATGACCTGCCAGAAACGCGAGGTGTCAGGGTAATTCGGTACGCCCTCGAAGATCAGCGTGGTGGCGCCATTGGCCAGTGGGCCGTAGACGATGTAGCTGTGGCCAGTGACCCAGCCGACGTCGGCGGTGCACCAGTAGATCTCGCCTTCCCGGTAATCGAACACGTATTTGTGGGTCAGCGCCGCCTGCAACAGATAGCCGGCCGTGGTGTGCAGCACGCCCTTGGGTTTGCCGGTACTGCCGGAGGTGTACAGGATGAACAGCGGATCTTCTGCCTCCATGGGTTCTGGCGGGCAGTCGTCGCTGATGCCGTGCAGCGCCTCGTGATACCAGACGTCCCGGCCCTCGACCCAGTCCACCTCGCCCTCGGTGCGCTGCACCACCAGCACCGTACTGACGTTCGGACAGCTCTGCAGCGCCTTGTCGACGTTCTGCTTGAGCGGAATGTATTTGCCACCGCGCACGCCTTCATCGGCGGTGATGACGGTCTGGCAGTCGGCATCGAGAATGCGGTCGCGAAGTGCGTCAGGTGAGAATCCGCCGAACACCACCGAATGCACGGCACCAATGCGCGTGCAGGCGAGCATCGCGTAAGCAGCTTCGGGGACCATCGGCATGTAGATACAGACCCGATCACCTTTCTTGACCCCGCGCTCTTTGAGCACATTCGCCAGGCGAGCGACGTTATGGTGGAGTTTCTTGTAGGTGATTTCGGCGGATTCGGCAGGATTGTCGCCCTCCCATACAATCGCCACCTGATCGCCGCGGGTCGGCAGATGCCGGTCGATGCAGTTGTAGCTGACGTTCAACTGACCGCCCTTGAACCAGGAAGCCGCGCCGGTCGTGAGGTCATATTGCTGGACCTGCTCCCATGGGGCTGACCAGTCGAGGAATTTCTTCGCTTGTTCGGCCCAGAAGGCATCAGGCTCTTCTACGGATTGGCGGTACATCCGCTGGTAATCGTCGGCGCTCAACTGAGCGGCTTTGCGTGTCGCGTCGGCGTGTGGGAAATCGCTGAGATTGAACATGGCGTCTCCGTTTTTCTTGTGGGCTCGTCATGTCATCAGAGTAGTCTGACTCCTCAGGGTTCAGGATCCGGGCGCGTCACCCCCCATCAACACAAAACCCGCCGCCTCTTGCGAGGGGGCGGGTTTCGAGGTGCAGCAGCGGGCCGATCAGCCGCGGTGACGACCGCGGAAGTAATTGATCAGGCCTTGAGTCGACGCGTCCTCGGCCGGAGTTTCTTCGGTGCCGACAAGGCGACTGTAAACACCTTTGCCCAGCTCCTTGCCCAATTCCACGCCCCACTGATCGAAGGCGTTGGTGCCCCAGATCACGCTCTGTACGAAGACCTTGTGTTCGTACATGGCGACCAGCGCACCGAGGCGGCGAGGGCTGATGCGCTCGCACACGATCGTGTTGCTTGGACGGTTGCCCGGAATGACCTTGTGCGGCGCGACGCGCTGCACTTCGTCTTCCGGCATGCCCTTGGCGCGCAGTTCGGCTTCAGCCTCTTCGCGGGTCTTGCCCAGCATCAACGCCTGACTCTGCGAGAGACAGTTGGCGTACAGCCACTGATGGTGATCCGAGACCGGGTTGAAGCTCACGATCGGCACGATGAAGTCGGCCGGAATTAACTGCGTGCCCTGGTGCAGCAACTGGTGGTACGCGTGCTGACCGTTGCAACCCACGCCACCCCAGATCACCGGGCCGGTATCGGTCTTGACCGGTACACCGTCCTGACGAACGCTCTTGCCGTTGGATTCCATGTCCAGCTGCTGCAAGTGCTTGGTGATGTTACGCAGGTAATGGTCGTAGGGCAGGATCGCGTGGCTTTGAGCACCCCAGAAGTTGCCATACCAGACGCCAAGCAGACCCAGCAGAACGGGCATGTTTTTCTCGAAGTCGGCGTTCAGGAAGTGCTGGTCCATGGTGTAGGCACCGGACAGCAGCTCCTTGAAGTTGGACATGCCGATGGCTAGGGCAATGGGCAGACCGATGGCCGACCACAACGAATAACGGCCGCCGACCCAGTCCCACATCGGGAAGATGTTCTCTTCGCGAATACCGAATGCCACGGCGGCGGCATTGTTGCTCGACACGGCAATGAAGTGACGGTACAGCTCGGCTTCCGAACCGCCCTGCGCCAGGTACCAGGCGCGAGCGGCGGTGGCGTTCTTCAAGGTTTCCAGCGTGCTGAACGTCTTGGACGAGACAATGAACAACGTGGTCTCGGCGCGCAGCTTGGCGGTCAGTTCGTGCAGCTCGGTGCCGTCGATGTTCGCCAGATAGTGACAGCGGACGCCTTTCTGGCCATAGGACAGCAACGCTTCGGAAACCAGTTCAGGGCCGAGGAAGGAGCCACCGATGCCGATGTTGACCACGTCAGTGATCGGCTTCTCGGTGTAACCGCGCCACAGGCCGTCGTGAATGCGGCCGACCAGATCGGTGATCTGGTTCAGCACTTTATGCACTTCGGGCATCACGTTGGTGCCGTTGACCAGCAATTTGTCGCCTACTGGACGACGCAGTGCGGTGTGCAGCGCCGGACGGTTTTCCGAGGAGTTGACCGGTTCGCCGTCGTACTGCGCCTTGATCGCGTCCTTCAGACCGACTTCATTGGCCAGATTGACCAGCAGTTGACGGGTCTCGGCGTTGATCAGGTTTTTCGAGTAGTCGAGGAACAGCCCGGCGCTGCTGAGGGTGAAGTCGTTGAAACGCTGCGGGTCTTCGTTGAATGCGTCGCGCATGCTGAAGTTCTGCATGGCTTTGCGGTGATCGGTGAGCGCCTGCCAGGCGGGCAGGGTAGTGACGTCATGGGGAGTGCGGTAGTACGCCATCGCTGCGGGTTTCCTTGTACTTGAACTGCCTTTTTGGACACTGAAAAGCCAGGTGGACACGAATTCGTTAATACGTCAGAGACTAATCCCCGGCAACGCCGATGTCTGCGCCTCGCTTTACCTTTGCTCGGTACTTTTTCTCACAAGGTAAAGTCGCCTTCTCGGACGAACTGTACCGGTATGGCATTGTTGGTGGGGCTAAGTTCATTGCCTGGCGCCATATAGAGCATGCGCGGCACCCATTCACAAGCTCACCCCCGGGGTTGGTGAGCATAGTTGCGAATACCAGTGTACTGCGCGTTATTCCTTGATCAGGTGAAGATTGTCGATCAGCCGGGTCTTGCCCAGAAACGCTGCGGCCAGTATCACCAGATCCTGATCCGCAGGCATCGCAGGGCGCAGGCTCGTTGCCTGACGTATTTCAAGGTAATCGAGGCGCATGCCCACGCTTTCCAGTGCCTTTTTGCCCTCGTCCAGCAGCAGCGCGTGATTCTTTTCGCCCTTTTGCAAACTGTCGCCGATCTGCCTGATGACCCGATACAGCGTGGGTGCCGCAGCGCGCTCGGTTTCGGTCAGATAGCCATTTCGCGAAGACAACGCCAGGCCGTCGGTGGCCCGCACGGTCGGCTCGCCGATGATCTGGATCGGCATGTTCAGGTCGCGAACCATCGCGCTGATCACTGCCAGTTGCTGGAAGTCTTTCTGGCCGAAAATCGCAAGGTCCGGCTGGACCATGTTGAACAGCTTGCTGACCACCGTCGAAACCCCGTCGAAGTGGCCCGGGCGACTGCCGCCGCACAGGCCTTCCGAGACAACCGGAACCCGAACGATGGTCTGATCGGCCATCCCGTGCGGGTACATCTCTTCAACTGTCGGGGTGAACAGCAGGTGGCAACCGGCTTGCAGCAATTGTTCCTGATCAGCGGCCAGCGTGCGCGGATAGGTGGCAAGGTCCTCGGTGGGACCGAATTGCAGCGGGTTGACGAAAATGCTCGCCACCACGAAGTCGGCACGCTGAGCGGCTTTCTTGACCAGCGCAATGTGGCCGCTGTGCAGATTACCCATGGTTGGAACGAGCGCGATCCGCTTGCCTTCGCCGCGGGCGCGAGCGACGGCTGCGCGCAGCTCGCGCACTGTCTTGACTGTGTTCATGCCGAGAATCCGTGTTCTGGAGCGGGAAAGCTGACGTCTTTGACTGCACTGACGTAGGCGCTGATAGCCGATTGAACATCAGCTTGACCGGTCATGAAGTTCTTCACGAATTTAGGCACGCGGCCGCTGATCGACAGGCCGAGCATGTCGTGCAACACCAGCACCTGGCCATCGGTGGCGCTGCCGGCGCCGATGCCGATGACCGGGATTTTCACGGCGTGGGTGATTTCCTGCGCCAGTTCGCTGGGCACGCATTCCAGCAGAATCATCGCTGCACCCGCCTGCTCCAGCGTGATGGCGTCGGCCCGCATCTGCCGCGCCTGCGCTTCCTGACGGCCCTGAACCTTGTAACCGCCCAGCACGTTCACCGCTTGCGGCGTCAGGCCCATGTGCGCGCACACCGGAATGCCGCGCTCGGCCAGCAGACGAATCGAATCTGCGAGCCACGCCGCGCCCTCAATCTTGAGCATGTGCGCGCCGGCCTGCATCAGCATCGCGCTGTTGGCGAAGGTCTGCTCGGCGGTGGCGTAGGACATGAACGGCAGGTCGGCCAGGATCAGCGCACCCTGATTGCCGCGTTTGACGCTGGCGACGTGGTAAGCCATTTCGGCCGTGGTGACCGGCAAGGTGCTGTCGTGCCCCTGAAGAACCATGCCCAGCGAGTCGCCGACCAGCAGCACCTCGACACCCGCCTGACTGGCGACATGGGCGAAGGTTGCGTCGTAGCAGGTCAGCATGGTGATTTTTTCACCCTTTTGCTTCAGGCCCAGCAGGGACGTAACGGTGATATCTGGCATGAAAAAGTCCTCATTCAGGCGCTGTGAACACTACGGCGAGCAACGCGTGATTCATTCCTGGAACTCAGGCACATCGTCGTTGCGCGATGTTTGCAAAGACCTGTTCCGCGCCTTGTGGCCGGGAGTCCGGCTTCGGGACGCTTATCTTCGTGAGGAGGGGGCGGGAAGTCAATTCCGGGTGTTACCGGTTGGGTCAGGATGTTACCGAAGCCTGCTGTATGCCCGCGACCGCCGCGATCGCAACGCCAGAGGCAGAAATGCGATGTACCCGCGATCATGCAGGCGCGTGGCCCGTCCCGCGATCTGGCGCGAAGCAGTCGCAAGGCCTGTCACTCGAAATGTCAGGCAGCCCGCGCTCCTAAGGGCGATGGGCTGCTAGACCGACAGCCGCTCCAGGCCTTCGAACGGGCAGGCGGTGAGCAAGTCATCCAGCGCGCGGCCGTCGGCGAGGGAGATCCCCGGCGCCAGTTCGGCCAGCGGATACAGCACGAATGCACGGGCGTGCATGTGATAGTGCGGCACCTTCAGGCGGGGCTCGTCGATGAGGCGGTCACCAAACAGCAGGATGTCCAGGTCAAGCGTACGCGGGCCCCAGCGCTCCAGGCGTTCGCGGCCCTGATCGTTCTCGATCGCCTGCAAACCATCCAGTAACGTCAACGGATCCAGCGAGGTGTCGAGCCCAGCTACCGCATTGGTATAGCGCGGCTGACCGGGCAAGAGCGAGTCGCTGACGTAAAAAGAGGAAACGCCCGACAGGCTCGTCTCTGGCAATTGCGCCAATGCCTTGATCGCGTCGCGCAACTGCTCGGCGGGATCGGCCAGGTTGCTGCCCAGACCGATATACACGCGTTCCGTCATGGTGTTATTCCGATGCGTCGGCGCCAGCGCGTTTGCGCTTGCCGCCCCCGCTGCGACGACGCTTGCGCGGCCCCTGTCCGGTCGCTTCGGACTTACTGCCCAGATCGCGAATCATATCCCGACGTCCGGCATCGTTGGCGTCCTGATACTCAGTCCACCAGTCGCCCAGCCCGTCGGTTTCCTCGCCCGCAGTTTCGCGCAGCAGCAAGAAGTCGTAGCCGGCGCGGAAGCGTGGATTGTCCAGCAGCAGATCGGCACGCTTGCCGGAGCGACGTGGCAGGCGCTCCTGCATGTCCCAGATTTCACGAATCGGCATCGTGAAACGTTTGGGAATCGCAATGCGCTGACACTGCTCAGCGATCAACTCGTGCGCAGCTTCCTGCATCGCGGGGATTGGTGGCATTCCGCGTTCCTGCAGACGCAACACGCGAGCTGGCAGGGCAGGCCACAGCAACGCAGCGAACAGGAAAGCAGGCGTTACCGGCTTGTTCTGCTGAACCCGCAGGTCGGTGTTGGCCAAGGCTTCGCTGATGAGCGTGTGCGTATAGGTCGGGTTGTACTCCAGCGCCTTGGAGCTGGCAGGGAACAAGGGATCGAACAGCTCCAGATCGACCAGCATCTCGAACGTGGATTCGGCGTAACCCGACAGGAACAGCTTCAGCACTTCTTCAAACAGACGCGCCGAGGGAATATCCCGCAGCATCGGCGCCAGCGGCCGGATCGGTGTAGCGCTATGTTTCTCGATTCCGAAATCCAGCTTGGCCGCGAATCGGACTGCACGGAGCATACGCACCGGGTCTTCTTTGTATCGCTGCTGCGGGTCGCCAATCAGGCGGATCAGACGATTGCGGATATCGTGCACGCCGTTGGCGTAATCCAGTACGCGCTCGGTTACCGGATCGTAATAAAGGGCGTTGATGGTGAAGTCGCGGCGCTGCGCGTCTTCTTCAAGCGTGCCATACACGTTGTCGCGCAGAATCCGGCCGCTCTCATTGCGCGAGGACTGATTGCTGTCCTCTTCTTCGTCATCCTGCGGATGATTGGCGCGGAAGGTGGCCACTTCGATGATTTCGCGACCGAAATGGATGTGAACAAGCTTGAAACGACGACCGATGATGCGCGCATTACGGAACTCGGCACGGACTTGCTCAGGCGTGGCGCTGGTGGCGACGTCGAAATCTTTCGGCGTGATGCCCAGCATCAGATCGCGTACGCAGCCACCGACCAGGTAGGCCTGATAGCCGGCGTTCTGCAGACGCTCGACAATGCTCACGGCATAACGGCTGAACTGTGTGCGCTGCAACGAATGCTGGCTGCTGCTGAGCACTTCGGGCGTTGTGCGCGTGTGTTGCTGCGGCTTGCGCAGAGGGGAACGGAATGACTGGAACAGCTTCTTCAGCATGGGATGCACTGTTTGAAGGAATATTCGGCCAATTTCGAAGAATGACCGCACGATGGGCGGGGATTCTAGCATTTAGTCGAGGGATGGTGTAGGACGCTGCGCGAAGGCTGTCTGAAGCGGTGTGTATGGGATGAAACGGGAGGGGGAAGGTGAAGCTGGCGTGGCGCCGGATGCTAGGAAGATGTCTTGTAAGCTACTGGGGGAGCCGAAGCTCCCCCAAAGTGCGTGCTCTTATTCTTATTGTCTGTTGGGCTTTTTGTTTTTGTTGAGCGCCCAATTCACGGCTTTCGCCTGTGAAACCTCCCAATCGGGAGTCAAGAGCAAACGGATTGCTTTGGTCGCTGTGCTGCAGTGATCAATCGATCCAACCAGTTCAGGCTCTACCTTAGGGTAGTTTTTTGTTGTTCTCGGCCTGGTTGCGGGACAAGTCCCAAATGCAACGCCTCTCCAAAAGAATCAGTTAGCTGCGCCTCCGCCGTGTTGTTCTTGTTATGCGTGAGTCGATTCGTCTTGTTTTTATTGTGTTGTTTTACGGGTGACTGATTTTTGTTGTTCTTGTACGAATACATATAGCAGGACCTGTGCCAACTTTTGCGAAATTAGCTACAGGCCTTTGTTTTCGGGGGTGTGGCAAATTGACGCTATTTTTCGAGGCCGAAAAAAAGCCGGGGATTCGTTACCGTACGCCCCGGCTTTTGTTACGTCCTGCATGTGAGGTAACAGTTTTTTCACAAGCCCGGTATGCCGCGTGCCAGAGCCTTGCGAAGGGTGTTACGGTCAGGTTTCGCTGGCCACTCCGGTCTTGCGGCGCGGGATGCCCAGACGCTGGCGACGTTCCCACAGACACTTGCGGCTCACACCGAGTTTGCGTGCCAGCTCGGTCTCGGTCATGTGGTCCTGATGCTCGAGAACGAAGTGCTGAAAGTAATCCTCCAGGGACAGATCTTCGGTCGGCTCATGCGCCGTTGAACTCGCCGAGTTGGCCGCCTGCGGCGCCAGACCGATGAATTCTTCGACGTCCAGGTCGCTCAACTCAATGTCGATGCCCAGCAGGTCTGCGGAGATTTCCGGGCTTTCGCACAGAATCACCGCGCGCTCCACGGCGTTCTCGAGTTCCCGCACGTTCCCCGGCCAGGCGTAGTGACGAATGGCCTGTTCGGCGTCCGGGCCGAATCGCAGATCAGTCCGCCCGGCTTTGGCACTTTGCCGTGCAAGGAACGCGTTGGCGATTTCGTTGACGTCGGCCCCGCGCTCGCGCAACGCTGGCAGCTTCAGCGCGATGACATGCAGACGGTAATAAAGGTCTTCACGGAATTGCCCGACCTTGGCCAGGCTTTTCAGATCACGGTGAGTGGCGGCGATCAGGCGGACATCGACCTTTTGCGACTGCACAGAACCGACCCGGCGGATCTCACCTTCCTGAAGCACGCGCAGCAGTCGAGCCTGAGCTTCGAGAGGCAACTCGCCGATTTCGTCGAGGAACAGCGTTCCGCCATCCGCCGCTTCCACCAGACCCGCGCGACCCGCGCTGGCGCCAGTGAACGCACCTTTCTCATGACCAAACAGTTCGGACTCGATGAGCGTTTCAGGAATGGCCGCACAGTTGACCGAGATCATCGGCGCCTTGGCCCGGCGAGAAAGATTGTGCAGGGCACGTGCAACCAACTCCTTGCCGGTCCCGGACTCACCTTGAATCAACACGTTCGAATCGGTGGGCGCGACCTTGCGGATCTTGCTGTACAGATCCTGCATGGGCGGGCACGAGCCGATGATGCCGATCTCGCCATTGCTGTTGTCAGGACCCGCTTTGTCGCTGGCCGATGCCTTGGCGGCAGTGGCCCGCTCGGCCTGAATGCTCTGCACGGTCTGGCGGTCGCGCAGGATACGCGAGACCGCCTGGAGCATTTCGTCGTGGTCGAACGGTTTGGCGATGTAATCCACCGCGCCCATTTTCATCGAATCCACGGCAGAGCGCAGGCTGGCGTAGCTGGTCATGATCAACACCGGCTTGCCCTGACCCAGCTTGATCAGCTCAGTGCCCGGGGCACCCGGCAGGCGCAGGTCGCTGACGATCAGGTCAAACGACGGGATGCTGAAACGTTCCTGAGCTTCCTGCACGGATCCGGCTTCACTGACCTGGTACTGATTGCGTTCCAGCAAACGACGCAAGGCAGATCGGATAATGGTTTCGTCTTCGACGATCAAAATGTGAGGCATTGATTCGATTCTCTCGACGGTCTCAGTTCACAGCGGACGTCGCTTCGACATGTCGCGGTAATGTCACCCGAATCCGGGTTCCGCGTTGATGCTCGGGGTCAGCCGGGCTGTCGATGGTGATTTGTCCATAATGCTCTTCAACGATGGAATAGACCAGTGCGAGCCCCAGTCCTGTTCCTTCCCCCGGATCCTTGGTGGTGAAGAACGGTTCGAACAAGCGATCCATGATTGCTTTGGGAATTCCGGTGCCTTCGTCTTCGACGATCAAATCGACCGTATGTTCGGAGGCTTCGCTTCTGACACGCACCGCGCTGCCGGCAGGTGAGGCGTCACGGGCGTTGGACAGAAGGTTGATCAAAACCTGCGCCAGCCGCTGCGGATCGCCGTCGACCCAGTGGCCGGGGTTGCACAGGTTATAGAACTGCACTTCGAAATTCCGTCGATTCAGGGCGAGCAGACCAATGGCATCCTGCGCGACCTCGGCCAGACAGACGGCCTCGTCTGCATGTTGGTGCCCGCCCGCATGGGCAAAACTCATCAATGACTGAACGATGCGTGACACCCGCTTGGTTTGCTCGAGGATCTGGCTGCTGATTTCGGTCAGCTCACCGTCTTCCTCGCGTTCTTCACGCAGGTTTTGCGCAAGACAGGCAATGCCGGTGATCGGGTTGCCGATTTCGTGCGCCACGCCCGCAGCGAGCCGGCCAATGCTGGCCAGACGTTCGGAATGCACCAGCTTGTCTTCGAGCATCTGCGTGTCGGTCAGGTCTTCGACCAGAATCACCAGACCACTGTTACCAGGCGCGAGGGGCTCGTCGATTGCCGCTTTGTGCAGATTGAGCCAGCGAGTCTGTCCATCCAGCGCCAGACGCTGCTTGTGCAAGTGTTCGTCCGGGACGTTGATGAAGCCCAGCAGCAGATGTTTCCAAGGATCGACAATGGTCTCGAGGCGCGATCCGACCACGCGCTGGGCGCCGATACCGGTCAGTTCTTCCATGGCCTTGTTCCACATCAGGATTTCCTGATCCTTGGCCAGAGAGCAGACCCCCATCGGTAACTCCTGCAAGGTCTGCCGGTGGTAGCGGCGCAAGGCATCGAGTTCGGCGGCAAGACCGGTGAGGCGCGAGTGGTAGTCCTCAAGCCGGCTTTCAATGAAATGGATGTCTTCGGTCACATAATTTTCGCTGCCCGATTTATACGGCAGGAAGGTTTCAACCATGTCTTGCGCCACGCTTGGTCCCATCAAACCGGAGAGATTGGCCTCGATCCGGTCGCGCAAGCGACGCAATGCATAGGGACGGCGTTCGTCGAACGGCAAATAGAGATCGCGCAGCGCCTGCTCGACTTCCTTCTGCGCAGCCTTCGCGCCCAGCGGTTTGGCGAGCTGCGTGGCAAACTCCTGAGGCGAAACCGCGTGCAGCTCCCGACGTTGCGGACGCCGGACGTTATCCACCGCGCAGGCCTCGGCGGCGCTCGCTTCTTCGGGACTGGGATTGCTGAACAGAGAAATCAGCGTGAACACCAGCACGTTCGCCGCCAGTGATGCGATGGCCGCCATGTGCCAACTGGTGTCGTCGAGCACGTAGATCATGTTGAGCAGCGGGATGTAGAACCCCTGGAAATTGCCGATCAGCGGGAACAGCATGCTGACCATCCAGACCACGATCCCGGCGATCAGGCCGGCCATGAACCCACGACGATTGGCGGCCGGCCAGTAGAGCACTGACAGCACGCCCGGCAAGAATTGCAGGGTGGCGACAAATGCCACGATGCCCAGGTTGGCCAGATTCTGCTTGGCACCCAGCATCAGATAGAAGCCGTAGCCCGCCATGATGATCGCGACGATCAGGCCGCGACGGGTCCATTTGAGCCAACGATAGATGTTGCCCTCGGCCGGCGGCTGATAGAGCGGCAGCACCAGATGATTGAGCGCCATGCCCGACAATGCCAGGGTGGTGACGATGATCAAACCGCTGGCGGCGGACAGCCCGCCGACATAAGCCAGTAACGCCAGGCTTTTGTTGTGTGCGGCGATGCCGATGCCGAGAGTGAAATATTCCGGGCTGGTGGTGGCGCCCAGCTTGAGCCCGGCCCACAGCACCAGCGGCACGGCCAGGCTCATCAACAGCAGGAACAGCGGCAGGCCCCAGCTGGCGCTGACCAGCGAGCGCGGATTGAGGTTCTCGGTAAACGTCATGTGATACATGTGGGGCATGACGATGGCCGATGCGAAGAACACCAGCAGCAGTGTCCGCCAGGGGCCTTCTTGCAGCGGGGTGTGAAGGGCAGCCAGAGCGCTCTGGTTTTGCAGCAGCCATTGTTCGAGGCTCTGCGGGCCATCGAATACGCCGTAGAGCGCATAAATACCGATGCCGCCGATGGCGACCAGCTTGATCACCGATTCGAAGGCAATGGCGAACACCAGCCCTTCGTGTTTCTCCCGCGTCGCGATATGGCGTGAGCCGAAGAAAATCGTGAACAGCGTGATCAGGACGCAGAACGCCAGCGCCACGTAATTGCGCACCGGCTCGCGGGTGAGGATCGCGATGGAGTCGGCGACGGCCTGGATCTGCAGCGCCAGCAGCGGTAAAACGCCAAGCAGCATGAAGACCGTCGTCAGCGCTCCGGCCCAGGTGCTGCGAAAGCGGAACGCAAAAAGGTCCGCCAGCGACGACAGTTGGTAAGTGCGAGTAATTTTCAGGATCGGGTAAAGCAGCACCGGCGCCAGCAGGAACGCCCCGGAAACCCCCAGATAGCTGGACAGAAACCCGTAGCCGTATTCATAGGCCAGGCCGACCGTACCGTAAAACGCCCAGGCACTGGCATATACGCCCAGCGACAGCGTGTAGGTCAGCGGGTGGCGAATGATCCAGCGTGGGATCAGACCGCGCTCACTGACCCAGGCAACGCTGAACAGCACCAGCAGGTACGCGGCGCTGATCAGGATCATCTGCGTCAGGCTAAAGCTCATCGGCATCTCGTTGGCTCTGCAGGATGAAGGTCACCACGATGAGAATCAGCCACAACATATAAGGCCGGTACCAAGCGCCTGTCGCGTCGATCCACCAATCCATGATGGCGGGGGAGAACAGGTAGATGCCTACCACCAGGAGCAGGACCAATCGATAAATGTACATTTGGCCTCCTAGAGTGAGTGACGCCGACACGACAGCCCGAAGGAGCGGCATGGTAACGGATGGCTATCAGGCTGCAAGCGACGTTTCGGCCACCTTTTGTCCTGTGATTTGAACCAGCCGCTCTGGCTCAGTCTATTCGAGCTTCTTCGATCGTGCCGACGCGAGGAATCAGATCGGCGTTCCAGTGTGCAATTCCCCAGTCGAGTACTTCTCCGGGCGTCGCGAACGCCAGCTCGCCCGGCGCGGGTTGACCCAGGGCGCGCAAGGCCCGAAGCAGCAGGGGCGTGGCCTGGTCTGGCGGCAACGGCGGGGATCGATAGGATTTACCCAGTTTGTGCCCGTCTGGCTGGGTGATCAGCGGGACGTGCAGGTAGCGAGGCTGCGGCAGGCCGAGGAGTTCTTGCAAGTAAAGCTGGCGCGGGGTCGAGTCGAGCAGGTCGGCGCCCCGGACAATATCGGTGATGCCCTGCCAGCCGTCATCCAGCACGACGGCCAGTTGGTAGGCGTACAGGCCGTCGCGCCTGCGGATCACGAAGTCGCCCGCGTCACGGCCCAGGTGCTGACGAAATTCGCCTTGTACCCGGTCCTCGAAACGATATTCCAGCTCCGGCACGCGAATGCGGATGGCGGCGTTGTCGGGCGAGTGCCCGGCGTTGCGGCAGAATCCGGGGTAGATCCCATGGAAGGGCTCGAGCTGTTTACGCGAGCAGGTGCACGCGTACGCCAGCCCGTAGCTGAACCAGCGATCGATGATTTCCTGATAGGCCGCATGCCGGTCGCTTTGTCTGATCACCTCGCCATCCCACTCGAAGCCATAGGTTTCGAGGGTTTTGAGAATGGCCGCCTGAGCGCCGGGTTCTTCGCGGGGAGGGTCCAGATCCTCCATGCGCATCAGCCACTGGCCGCCGACCGAGCGCGCATCGAGATAAGACGCGAGCGCCGCGACCAGGGAACCGAAGTGCAGATAGCCGCTGGGGGTTGGCGCAAAGCGCCCTATATAGGTAGGGGAGTTCATGGGCGCTGATGGTACTGGAAATGAGATGTGCGAAAAACCGGACGTTACCTCAATGCCTGTAGGAGCACGGCGGGTGTCGGTCCCGATTCATACACGTCCCGGGCAGGCCGGCCTGTCAGCTGCACTTCCGGAAAAAACAAAGGACGCCGAAGCGTCCTTTATTACAGAAAATCCGAGGTCATTTACCGACCTGTTTTTCCTTGATTTCAGCCAGCGTCTTGCAGTCGATGCACATATCGGCAGTCGGGCGGGCTTCCAGACGGCGCAGGCCGATCTCGATGCCACAGGACTCACACCAGCCGTACTCTTCGTCTTCGATCAACTGCAGCGTCTTGTCGATCTTTTTGATCAGCTTGCGTTCACGATCGCGTGCGCGCAGTTCCAGTGCGAACTCTTCTTCCTGACTCGCACGGTCAGCAGGGTCAGGAAAGTTGGCCGCTTCGTCCTTCATGTGATCAACCGTGCGGTCGACTTCCTGCATCAAGTCCTGTTTCCACTTATTCAGGATCTTGGTGAAGTGGGCTCGCATGGGCTTGCCCATGTATTCCTCGCCCTTCGTCTCAACGTACGGCGTAAAACCGCTGATCGTTGTTGAATTGCTTTTTTGCTTTTCTTCGGTGGGCATGAACGGACCGCCTCTCACTCTTCTAAGCCATTGCGCAGGGTAAAGATCCATCGCCGACACCCGCCGGCCCTGCGGCTGCAAGCGGGCGAACTTACCAGATCGAATCGGGGCGCGCTACTCCCGGTTGTCGAGCTTGGCTCTCCAACGCGCCCGTGAACTATGACCGCAGCCAGAGCGTCGGGTTTTATATTATTTTGCGGTGCCATCAGTCTAGCCCCTCCAGCGATAACGCCCGGTTTTCTGGATTGTCGGTTGCAGGACTTCAAAGCGGCGGTCGATAAATCCTGTAGCGCGCCGGTCGCTTGGGTAGAATCCTCAGCTTGTTTCGCACAATCGTCATTAAAGGAAGGCCAATGCCACAGCCCTACAGTGCGCGCAGTCGCGCCATCGAACCCTTTCATGTCATGGCACTGCTGGCGCGGGCCAATGAACTGCAGGCGGCGGGGCACGATGTCATTCACCTCGAAATCGGCGAGCCCGACTTCACGACGGCAGAACCTATCGTCAAAGCCGGTCAGGCCGCTCTGGCAGCCGGAAAAACCCGTTACACCGCAGCCCGTGGCCTGCCTGAACTGCGCGACGCGATTGCCGGCTACTACGCCAGCCGTTATGGCCTGGACATCGATCCGCGACGGATCCTGATTACTCCAGGCGGTTCGGGCGCGTTGTTGCTGGCGACCAGTTTGCTGGTCGATCCCGGTAAGCACTGGTTGTTGGCAGATCCGGGATATCCCTGCAACCGGCACTTCCTGCGTCTGGTCGAGGGCGCTGCGCAATTGGTGCCGGTCGGTCCGGACGTCCGCTATCAACTCACGCCTGAACTGATCGCCAGCCACTGGAACGAGGACAGTGTCGGCGCCCTGGTCGCGTCCCCGGCCAACCCGACGGGCACGTTGCTGCACCGCGATGAACTTGCCGCGCTTTCATCCTCACTCAAGGCGCGCGATGGGCATCTGGTGGTTGACGAGATTTATCACGGCCTGACCTACGGCACCGACGCGGCCAGTGTCCTGGAAGTGGATAACGACGCTTTTGTGCTCAATAGCTTTTCAAAGTATTTCGGCATGACGGGATGGCGTCTTGGTTGGCTGGTCGCTCCGGAAGTGGCGGTCGGTGATCTGGAAAAGCTCGCTCAAAACTTGTACATCAGCGCGCCGAGCATGGCGCAGAGCGCTGCCCTGGCCTGTTTCGAGCCGCAAACGCTGGCTATCCTCGAAGATCGTCGCGCCGAATTCGGTAAGCGTCGGGACTTCCTGCTGCCTGCATTGCGTGAGTTGGGCTTCAATATCGCCGTCGAGCCGGAAGGCGCGTTCTATCTATATGCGGACATCAGCGCCTTCGGCGGTGATGCGTTCGCATTCTGCCGGCATTTTCTGGAAACCGAGCACGTCGCGTTTACTCCCGGGCTTGATTTTGGCCGCTATCAGGCCGGCCATCACGTGCGTTTCGCTTACACGCAAAGCCTGCCGCGCCTGCAGGAAGCCGTCGAGCGGATCGGACGTGGCCTGCGGAGCTGGCAAGGCTGATGCGTTTTTCTCCTCCCCTCGAAGAAGCCCGGCTGATCCAGCGCTACAAGCGGTTCCTGGCCGATATCGAAACCCCAAGCGGCGAAAAGCTGACCATTCACTGCCCCAACACCGGTTCCATGTTCAATTGCATGATGCCGGGCGGCCGGGTCTGGTTCAGCCGCTCCAATGATCCCAAACGCAAGCTGCCCGGCACGTGGGAGATCAGCGAAACACCTCAAGGTCGCTTCGCGTGCGTCAACACCGGCCGTGCCAACAAGCTGGTGGAAGAGGCGCTGCTGGCAGGCGTGGTCACAGAATTGAACGGGTTTACTGCAATCAAGCGCGAAGTCGCTTACGGGCAGGAAAACAGTCGCGTCGATTTTCGTCTGGATTACCCCCTGGGCCCGCTGTTTCTTGAAGTGAAGAGCGTGACGCTGGGTTTTGACGACAGCAATGTCGCGGCATTTCCTGACGCCGTCACCCAGCGCGGCGCCAAACATTTGCGTGAATTGGCGACGCTGGCGCGGGAAGGCGTGCGGGCAGTGCTGCTGTATTGCGTGAACCTGACGGGTGTCGAGGGTGTACGGCCGGCGGAAGAGATCGACGCCGCCTACGCGGCAGCCCTGCGCGAAGCCGTGGCGGCCGGTGTGGAAGTCCTGGCGTATGGGGTGCAGTTGACGCCCGACGAAGTGCGCATCGACCGGCGACTACAGATCCATCTGCATGATCTCAATCATCCCGTGCCTGTTCTGGCAGATTGATCCACACACCTTCCGCATCTTCGGCGCAGGCGATTGCGCCCAGGGCCTGACCCTCGCAGGGGCCCGCAACGCATTCGCCGCTTTCTATGAGAAACAGGGCGCCGTGAGTGGCGCATTGAATCAGGCTGGCGCTGCTGTCCAGAAACTGGTCCGGCTGCCATTCCAGTGCCACGCCCCGATGAGGACAGCGATTGCGGTAGACGTAAATCTGCCCGGCGCGACGGATTGCCATCAGCGCAAGGCCCTCAACTTCAAAGCCAACGCTCTTGCCCTCTTTGATGCGGTCGCTGTTGCACAGGTATTTCAGCGTAGGCTCCTTCGCGCTTGACGCGTAAATGCAAATAATTATCAAATTGTCCGGCTTCGACCTGCAGCATCGACAGTGTGCCAGCTCGCTGAATCGCGAGTCGACACGACGTACCAGAGGAACCGCTGACAAGCGCACTCCGTTTCGCCTTCCTTATAAGGGATCTCCCCGTTATGCGTTTCATGACCCGACTGACCGCGATCCTGACCGGCCTGGTGATTGCGAACCTGGCCTTGGCCGACACTCCATCGCCGCAACGCTGGGTCAGCGCCGGGGGCGCGTTGACCGAGTGGATAGTGGCATTGGGCGGCGAGTCGCATCTGGTCGGCGTCGACACCACCAGTCAGCACCCGCAGACGCTGAAAACGCTGCCCGGCATCGGTTATCAGCGTCAGATGTCGTCGGAAGGCATCCTCAGTCTGCGTCCGGACATTCTTGTCGGGACCGACGAAATGGGGCCTCCCGCTGTCATCGAACAACTGCGTGCTGCCGGCATCAAGGTGCAAGTGTTATCTGCCAGCGCTGATGTGTCTGCACTGAAAGGTAATCTGGAAACGCTTGGCTCATTGCTCGGCAAACAGGATGAGGCCCTTCGTCTCAGCGAGAGCTTCGCGCGGCAGCTGGACAGTCAGCACACGTGGGTCGATCAGGCGCAACAACATCAGTCGGCTCCTGGCGTGTTGCTGCTGGTCAGTCATGCGGGCGCCGCGCCCATGGTTGCAGGCGCAGGGACCGTGGGCGAATGGTTGATCAAGCAGGCTGGGGGCCGCAATCTGGCCACCCACAGCGGTTATAAGATTTTCTCCGCCGAGGCCATGGCGGGGCTCAGTCCCGAGGTGATGGTATTCACCGACCGGGCCCAGAATGGCGCTTCGGCGCGTGACGCCCTGCTCAAGCAGAACCCGGTACTGGCGGCCTCTCGGGCTGCGCGTGACAACAGATTCGTGGAAATCGACCCAACGCTGCTGGTGGGTGGCTTGGGCCCACGTCTGCCTGAGGCGATCAAGCACTTGAGCAAAGCCTTCTATCCTGCAGATACCTCCATCAACGCCAAGGTGTCGCCCGCTCAATGAGGGTCATCCTGCAACCGCGAACGCTGTTCATTGTGCTGAGCGTGGCGTGTCTACTGGCCGTCTGGCTTTCTCTTGCGCTAGGGCCGGTCAGTCTGCCGCTGATGGATACCTTGCGCGCCGGCCTGCGCCTGCTCGGCTTTCCGATTGCCGGCCACGACTTGCAGCAAGCCGAATTGATCCTTGGCCAGATCCGTCTGCCGCGCACGTTGCTCGGTCTGGCGGTGGGCGCAGTGCTGGCGCTGTCTGGCGTCGCGATGCAAGGCCTGTTTCGCAATCCACTGGCCGACCCCGGTCTGGTTGGCGTTTCCAGCGGCGCAGCACTCGGCGCGGCCGTCGCCATTGTGGCAGGCGCTTCACTGGGTGGGCTGCCGGAAGCCTTCGCACCGTATCTGCTTTCCCTCTGTGCCTTCGCTGGCGGATTGATGGTGACCGGTATCGTTTACCGGCTGGGCAGGCGCGATGGCCAGACCAGCGTCGGCATCATGTTGCTGGCGGGCGTGGTGATGACGGCGCTGGCCGGCTCAATCATCGGGCTTTTCACGTATCTGGCGGACGACGCGACGCTGCGCACGCTGACATTCTGGAACCTGGGCACGCTCAACGGCGCGAGTTACGTGCGTTTGTGGCCGCTGTTGCTGGTCTGCGTGCTCGTGATCGGTTGGCTGCCGCGTCGGGCGAAAGCGTTGAACGCGCTGTTGCTGGGTGAGTCCGAAGCGCGTCACCTGGGTATCGAGGTGGAGCGTCTCAAGGGCGAATTGATCCTGTGCATCGCGCTCGGCGTGGGCGCGGCCGTGGCGGCGGCCGGACTGATCGGGTTTGTCGGTCTGATCGTGCCGCATCTGGTCCGGCTGATCGCAGGCCCCGATCATCGGGTGGTGTTGCCTGCGTCGGCGCTGGCTGGTGCGAGCCTGCTGCTGTTCGCCGACGTCTTTGCCCGTCTGGTGCTGGCTCCGGCGGAGTTGCCGATCGGTATCGTGACGGCATTCCTCGGCGCGCCCTTCTTTTTATTCCTGCTGGTCAGAGGGCGGACCTGATGATGATCGCCGAAAACCTCTGCGTTCACCGGGACGGCAAGGACGTCCTGATGAATGTCGACCTGACGCTTGCCCCAGGCGAAATTCTTGGTGTGCTCGGTCCGAACGGCGCAGGAAAGAGCACGCTGCTCGGCGCCATGAGTGGTGAACTGAAAACCGCGAAAGGGCGGGTCAGCCTGGACAACCGCGCGCTGGCTGAATGGAGCGGTCGTGAGCGCGCGCGGCGCCTGGCGGTTTTGCCGCAGAGCTCGACGTTGAGCTTTGCATTCAACGTCCATGAGGTGATCGCCATGGGGCGACTGCCACACGATACGGGCCGGGAACGCGATGCCGAGATCATTCGTGCGTCACTTGAGGCAGTCGACTCGCTTCATCTGCAGGATCGCAATTACCTGACCTTGTCAGGGGGGGAGCGTCAGCGGGTGCATCTGGCGCGAGTGCTGGCACAATTGGCAGGGGGCGAGGGCGCCCAGACGCTGTTGCTGGATGAGCCGACGTCCATGCTCGACCCCTTGCACCAACACACCACCTTGCAGGCCGTGCGTGAATTTGCCGATCGCGGTGGTGCCGTGCTGGTCATCCTGCACGATCTGAACCTGGCTGCGCGCTACTGTGACCACCTGTTGCTGCTCGAAAACGGTCGACCTTATCTGTCAGGGTCGCCGCAGGTCGTGTTGGCGCCCGAGCCGCTGAAGTCGGTGTTCGGGCTGGACGTACTGGTGCAGCCTCATCCCGAGCGAGGTCATCCGCTGGTGATTGCGCGTTGAGCCAGCGGCCAGGTCTGCTGCGCGCTCGGCGCCCTTTCTACACACTGCGCTTGCAGGCAATGTCCTAAGGACATTTCCGATACTCGCGTAGGCTGACTCTCTCGCCGTCCCGAGACCCTTTCTTCGTACCCTCGCTGGATTATCGTCCGCTCAACGACAGCATCGAGGAGGCGGGATGAACGCAGTAAACGACAACAGCGAAGCGTTGGCACAGCAGGCGATTGGCTTGATGGAGCTGACATCGTTGAACGCCGATGACACTCAGGAACGGATCATTGCGTTATGCCAGCGCGCGCTCACGCCTGTCGGGGATGTGGCCGCTGTGTGCGTTCTGCCCCGATTCGCAGGACTGGCGCGGCGCACGCTCGATAACCTGCGGGCGCGAGACGTCAAAGTGGTCGCGGCGGTCAATTTCCCCGGCGGAAGCCCGATGATCGCATCCGTGGAGTCGGAAACCCAGGCGGCCATTCTGGCAGGCGCTGACGAAATCGATCTGGTCTATCCGTTCCATGCGCTGTTGGGTGGCAATAAGCACATCGGTGGCGAAATGATCGCGGCCTGTAAGGCGAAATGCACGCGACGCGCCAGCCTGACCATCACGCTGGAGACCGGCGTGCTGCGGGATCCGCAAATGATTTACGGCGTGTGTCGGGTCGCCATTCAGGAAGGCGCCGGCTTTCTGAAAACCAGCACGGGCAAGCAGATCGTCAGCGCCACCCTGCAAGCCAGCCGCATCCTGCTTGAAGCCATCGCCGAGACAGGCGCGCATGTCGGGCTGAAGGCTTCGGGCAATGTACGCACACTGGCAGAGGCGCAGGTTTACATGGAGCAGGCCAGCGCCCGATTCGGCGATTTCTGGCTGGAGCAGGGGAGGTTGCGTTTGGGTGCGACGAGTTTGCTGGATGATCTGTTGCTGCATCTGGGCGTAGGTTCGTAGCGCTTCTCGTCTTTTCTTCTCTTTTCTTCGGGCAAAAAAAGACCCGGCAAAAAGCCGGGTCAAAAACCGTGATTAGCCTGATGAGGAGATAATCTGAACGTCCGAACCAAGGAGCCATTCAGGTTACCGGCCAGTCTCGCGACTGGATGTGATAATCATAGTGATTCTCATTTGTAAGTCAACAGGCAATCCTAAACTATTTTCCTGCCTGCATGACCTGAGCGGCAGCCTGCCGATTGCCCAGTCTTTCAAGCTGTTGATTGAGCGAGTTTTTTCGTTCGATGGATAAATCGCACCAGTGCAGGTCGAGCAGCGCGCCTTCAAGCGCGTAGAGAAGTACTTTCGAGGCGCGAAAGCCTTTGGTTCTGACGGCGCGATAAGCGTGAATGGCGCCAACACGACGAAGATCGGCCGCGTTATGTATGCCTGCAGCATGCAGCCATTGAGCCGAGGTCTTCCCCAGATTTTTCATGCGTTGCAGTTCATCATCCATGATCATGACATGCGTCCTTGTGACTGTAGCTCCTTGTTAAACAGCTCCATGACTTGACGCAAACTTCAGGACAAGCCGTAAGAATGAGTGTAGTTGCGATGGCGGGTGCGGAAGGTGATGACCTGCAAAAGTCGGCTCAAGGCGCCGAACGGTCATTCAATGGCAGGCAGCACGGCACGGGCCCGGCATGAGGGCGCATGCAGGGCGTCGGTGTTTTTGCTGTGGGAATCAGGACTTAGCGTGTGCGGTAACGCAGGCGGGTGCCGAAGTTGACTGACATGAGAATCTCGTCCGCGCTCAGCTCGGGTGGAAAGTACGCTCCGGAAATCTGAGCGTGAGCAATGCTGGCGCCTTCGAGCAGCGTGGTGCGGAAGTCAACGCCGCGCAGATCCGCAGAGCGAAAATACGCATCGCTGAAGTCGATGTCGGCAGCGTTGAGTTCGCGAAGGTCAAGACCGCGAAAGTCGCCGCCGGACAAATCGATGGGGCCTGTTTTGGGGCGCTGGAGATTGAAAGCGGTGATGTCGTCTTTGCGCAGTAAAGCGAACAGCGGTGAGTCGAGCTGCTTGGGCTGGTTCATCTGGCGTCCCCTTGTTGGAATTCTGACGCCATTATAATGCCACTATTCTCGAGCCGTGAAGCGATATCTCCACGACTCGACCACCGGTGAAGTCCTGCCTTACAGCCCTGGCAGGCGCTGGCGAATGTCAGTGACCAGCCTGTCCAGATCGCCGCTGATATTGGTTTCAACATGCCGGCTGCGCAGGATTTCGTCCGCAGTCAGAGGCTCGCGGCTGGCAAGCTGAGCTTCGATGACCTCCATCGTCGCGTCGGAAGGGTCCTGATTGTGTGCCTGACGTTGGGCCAGCCAGCCCTGGATGACGGCTTTAGGCGCCGCGCAGTCGAGAATCAGGAAGGGCGCCCCGGTCGATTCGGCAATGTGCGCCGTCGCGAGACGTTGCTCCAGTTTCAGGTACGTGGCGTCGATCACGACCGGCAGCCCCGCATGCAGGACGACCGCCGCCAGCTCGTTCAGGCGCGCGTAAGTTGCATCGCTCGCCTCGGCGGAATACAGGTCCTTGCGGTCTTTGAACAGGCGCTTGCGCTCGACATCGGAACGCAGGCGAACGGCGCCCAGCGCTTCGACCAGGCGCATGGCCACATGGCTTTTGCCAACGGCGGAGACGCCATGAGTGATCGCCAGGAAATTCGAGGGAATTGCGCTGTAGCTTTCCGCCAGATTGGCGTAGTTGCGATATTGGCGCAGCGTGGTGGCGCGCTGCACGTGATCGGCATCGGCTGAGAGGCTGAACAGGGCGACCTTGGCGCGGACCAGCGCCCGATACGCTTTGTAGAAGTTCAGCAGTTCCAGGCCTGCATAGTCGCCGGTGAGCTCCAGATACTGACTGACGAAGCGACGCGAAAGGCTTTTCAGGCCACGGTCTTCCAGGTCCATCGCAAGAAACCCGACATCGGCGTACACGTCGGTCATGCGGAACGGCTCGTTGAATTCGATGCAGTCGAAGATCACGACCTTGCCGTCGATCAGTGTGGCGTTGCCCAGATGGATGTCGCCGTGACACTCGCGGGTGAAGCCTTCGAGCTTGCGTTGCGCCATCAGAGGCTTGAGGCGCTCGAAGCTGGTTTTCGCCCAGGCTTCCAGGGCCTGCAGCTGGATCAAGTCAGCCTTTTCGCTCAGGAACGGCAGAATCTGCTCGAAGTTCTGTACGACAGGCGCCATTACGCTGTCTGGCGAACCATACGGCTTATCGGCCGCCACCACTGGCGCCTTCAGATGAAACTCGGCGACCTGTCTGGCCATGTCGTCGATGTGCGCCGTGGTCAGTTCGCCATTGGTTTGCAGCGTGCTGAGCAAACCATCCTGAGGGAACTGGCGCATTTTCAGAACGTATTCGATGGCCTCGCCTTCACCGCCCAGCTGCGGCGCTGCGGCAGTGCCGGTCACTGGCAGCACTTGCAGATACAAATCTTCGGTCAGGCGCTGATTGAGCATCAATTCCTGCTCGCAGAAATGCTTGCGGTCGGCCAGCGTGGTGAAATCAAGGAAGCCGAAATTGACCGGCTTTTTCATCTTGTAAACATAAGGGCCCGTGAGCAGCACCCAGGAAATATGCGTTTCAATGAGCTGGAACTGCTCCACCGGATGTGGAAACAGAGCGGGGTTTTGCAGGGCTGCTATCAATGTCTGGCTCACGGACGATCCTTGAAAGAGTACAAATCGGTGGAGAAGTGTCTGAAGGCGGCCATTATGGCCGCTTGGCGCATCGCTGCAAACCGCTGTGAGCGGCTCTGCCGATGACTTGGAAAGTGCGTATAATCCGCCGCCATGACCCGATCCCGTACTTCCAAAAAATCCCCGAAACCCGCCAACAGCCGCGTTCGCAGCCTGTTGGGCTGGGCCCTGAAACTCAGTCTTGTCGGCCTGGTGATCCTGGCCTGCTTCGCCGTTTACCTGGACTCCATCGTCCAGGAGAAATTCTCCGGCAAGCGCTGGACGATCCCGGCCAAGGTCTACGCTCGTCCGCTGGAATTGTTCGTCGGCCAGAAGCTGTCGCGCGACGACTTCCTGATCGAACTCGATGCGCTGGGCTATCGCCGTGAAAGCGTCGCCAACGGGCCAGGTGCTGCGTCGGTGAACGGCAACAGCGTCGATCTCAATACCCGCGGCTTTCAGTTTTATGAGGGCGCCGATCCTGCACAGCAGATTCACGTGCGCTTCTCCGGGGACTACGTCGCCGACCTGACCGCGGCCAACGGCTCCAAGCTCGCCGTTGCGCGCCTTGAACCTCTGATGATCGGCGGGCTGTATCCGAAGAACCTTGAAGACCGGATCCTCATCAAGCTCGATCAGGCACCGCCTTATCTGCTCGACACACTGGTCACCGTCGAAGACCGCGATTTCTACCACCACTTTGGCGTATCGCCGAAGTCCATCGCCCGTGCCTTCTGGGTCAACGCATCGGCAGGCCAGATGCGCCAGGGCGGGTCGACGCTGACTCAGCAGTTGGTGAAAAACTTTTACCTGACCAACGAGCGCAGCATCACGCGCAAACTGACCGAAGCGATGATGGCTGTGCTGCTGGAGATCCATTACAGCAAGCAGGAGATTCTCGAGGCTTACCTGAACGAAGTGTTCGTCGGTCAGGATGGTCAGCGTGCGGTGCACGGCTTTGGCCTTGCGAGTCAGTATTTCTTCAGTCAGCCGCTGTCCGAGCTGAAGCTGCATCAGGTGGCGTTGCTGGTCGGTCTGGTCAAAGGGCCTTCTTATTACAACCCGCGTCGCAACCCGGACCGTGCGTTGGAGCGGCGAAATCTGGTGCTGGACCTGCTGGAGCAGCAAGGCGTCGCCACGCCTGAAGCGGTGGCGGCGGCGAAGAAAATGCCGCTGGGCGTCACCAAGACAGGTTCTTTGGCCGACAGCTCGTTCCCGGACTTCCTCGATCTGGTCAAACGCCAGTTGCGTCAGGACTACCGGGACGAAGACTTGACCGAGGAAGGGCTGCGGATCTTCACCAGCTTCGATCCGATCCTGCAAATGAAGTCCGAAGCTGCAGTGCGTGAGAGCTTCGCGAAGATAGCCGGGCGCAAGGGCGCGGACGAAATGGAAACGGCGATGGTCGTGACCAACCCCGAGACTGGCGAGGTTCAGGCGCTGATCGGCAGCCGGCAGGCGGGCTTTGCCGGCTTCAATCGGGCGCTGGATGCGGTCAGGCCGATTGGCTCGTTGGTCAAGCCGGCTATCTACCTGACCGCGCTGGAGCGGCCTCAACAGTACACCCTCACCAGTTGGGTGCCGGACGAGCCGTTTCAGGTGAAAGGTGCGGATGGCCAGATCTGGAAACCGCAGAACTTCGATCACAAGGCCCACGGGAATATCTTCCTGTACCAGGGGCTGGCGCATTCTTACAACTTGTCGAGCGCCAAGCTGGGGCTTGATCTGGGCGTGCCGAATGTTTTCAAGACGCTGACCAAGCTGGGCGTGACCCGTGACTGGCCGGCGTTCCCATCGATGCTGCTGGGCGCTGGCGCCTTGAGCCCGATAGAAGTCGCGACGATGTACCAGACGATCGCCAGCGGTGGTTTCAATACGCCGTTGCGCGGAATCCGCAGCGTGCTCACGGCGGAGGGCGAGCCGCTCAAACGTTATCCGTTCCAGATCCAGCAACGTTTCGATCCTGGTTCGATCTATCTCCTGCAGAACGCCATGCAGCGTGTCATGCGTGAAGGCACAGGCAAGTCGGTGTACAACGTCTTGCCGAGCACGCTGAATCTGGCGGGCAAGTCCGGCACCACGAACGACTCCCGTGACAGCTGGTTTGCAGGTTTCAGTCAGGATCTGCTGGCGATTGTCTGGATGGGGCGCGACGATAACGGCAAGACGCCGTTCACCGGTGCAACTGGCGCGTTGCAGATCTGGACCAGCTTCATGAAAAAAGCCGATCCGCTGCCGCTGGACATGGCGATGCCTGACAACGTCGTGCAGGCGTGGGTCAATGCGAGCACCGGACAGGGCACCGATCCAAGCTGCCCGAACGCTGTGCAGATGCCGTATATTCGCGGCAGTGAGCCGCAACCCGGCCCGACATGCGGTGGACCGTCAGCGCCTGCCGATTCGGTGATGGACTGGGTCAAAGGCTGGTTGAACTAAGCAAAGAGGGTGTCAAGTGAACAAGTGGTGGATTCCGGCTTTAACGGCCTTGGCTTTGCTTAACGGTTGTGCAAGTCAGACGCGCAGCGCCATTCCGGTGGTGGACTCCGGGTCGCGCGTGTCCAACAGCGAGCGCGTTTCATCGAACCGCAACAACACCTATCGCGCGCCGGTCCAGAACCAGGCTCAGCCTCAGGCCATTCCCGAGGATTCAGGCGTTGTGGTGATGGTGCCAGGCGGCGCCAATGCCAGTGCTGCGCCGATCTCGACATTCGTGCCGCCGAGCAATAACGCCCCCATCAGCACCGCCCCGATCGATACTTCACCGGTCAATCAAGCGCCGGCGGGCAGCACGTATACGCCGCCAGCGGCCACCAGCAACACCTACAACATGCCATCTTCATCGGCGCCGACCGGCATTCCGTCGGCGTCCAGCGGTGGCCTGTCAGCTGACGAGCAGCTTGATGGCCCGGTGCTGGCCTTGCTGACCACCGCTCAACAGCAGCAGAGCAGCGGCGATCTCAACGGCGCGGCCTCCAGCCTCGAGCGCGCTCAGCGGGTCGCTCCGCGTGAACCTCAGGTTCTCTATCGTCTGGCACAGGTTCGCCTGGCTCAGGGCGACGCCCCGCAGGCCGAGCAACTGGCCCGTCGCGGCCTGACCTATGCCAATGGCCGCGCCAGTCTTCAGGCAAGCCTTTGGGGACTGATCGCGCAATCACGCGAGAAGCAGGGCGATGCGGCCGGTGCAGCCTTGGCGCGGCAGAAAGCCAATGGATAAACGCTTCCCGGAGATCGCTGACCAACTGCTGTTGATCGAACGCGAGCTTCGTGTGCTGGGCTGGTGGAGAGAGGTGCCGCCCAGTGACGAAGAGCTCGCCAGCCGCGAGCCGTTTTGTGTCGATACGCTGGATTTCGATCAATGGCTGCAGTGGATTTTCCTGCCACGCATGAAGACCATTCTTGAGCAGGACCTGGCGCTGCCCAGCGCCTCCGGCATCCTGGAAATGGCGCAGATGGTGTACGCCACCCGCGCTCGCGAAACCCGTGAGCTGCAAGCCCTGCTGGCTCAGTTCGATCGCCTGATCACTGAATCGACCTGACCTCAGTTGCAGTTGTCGTCGAGGTACTGCTTGACCTCGACGATACGCGCCTGACGTTCCTCCTCGGTGAAACGCCGGAATTCTCCATTCACCTCTTCGCGCACTCGCGGATTGTTCTGTAGCTGCGCAAGGTTAGTGCGCTGTCTTTCGCACGCCTCCTTGCGCTTGGCATCCTGGGCCGCGACCTGCCTTCTGATCTTCGCGTCCGTGGCTTGCTGTTCTTCGGCGCCGTTGGACTGCGAGGGTGAAGGTGGAGGCGGTGCGACGGGCTTTTGCGTCTCGATCTCTTGCGCAGGCTGTCCTGCCGGCGGCTGCGCGTCGAAATGAGTCACGCCTTGGGCGTCGACCCATTTATAGATCTGGGCCGCCTGACTGACCACCGGGCTGACCGCACATGCCAGCGTGGCGGCAAAAATCATCCAGCGCATTACTGCTTCCTTAACGTCTGTGGCTGTCTGGCGGAAAACTATCACAAGCCTGCCACGACGACCTCATTCGGTGCTTTTTCATGCCCGGTGGGTGAAGAAAGCGCATGGATGACTTGACTTGCAGGGAGCGAATCAGAACAATCCAAAGTTCGCTGTAGAGGGACTGCCAGAAGCAGACCGTCTCGGTAGATCATGAGGCGCACACCCGCGCCGACCTGTAACACCCGCAACGCGTTACCTCGCGCTGGGTGGGAAGACCCCGAAACACTTAAGGGGCGATCCCAATACTTGCTCAGTCAGTGCTGACGTAGTCGGCGACCACCGTCGCTCATGCTCTGCTTTGCAGTAAACCTATTAAGACCCGTCTCCTCGTTTGTGTGGACGGTATTCTGGCGTTTTAGAGGTGAACAACGTGGAGCTTTTATCTGGCGCTGAAATGGTCGTCCGCTTTTTGCGTGACGAAGGCGTTGAGCATATCTATGGGTACCCGGGTGGTGCCCTCCTGCATATTTACGACGCGCTGTTCAAAGAACCGGCTGTGAGCCACATCCTCGTTCGTCACGAACAGGCTGCCACTCACATGGCCGACGGTTATGCTCGTGCCACCGGCAAAGCGGGCGTGGTCCTGGTGACCTCTGGTCCCGGCGCCACCAATGCGATCACCGGTATCGCCACGGCCTACATGGACTCGATCCCGATGGTCGTGCTGTCGGGTCAGGTTCCGAGCACCATGGTGGGGACCGACGCATTCCAGGAAACCGACATGATCGGTATCTCCCGGCCGATCGTGAAGCACAGCTTCATGATCAAACACCCGTCGGAAATCCCGGAAGTGCTCAAAAAGGCCTTCTACCTGGCGCAGTCCGGCCGTCCTGGTCCTGTCGTTGTCGACATTCCGAAAGACATGACCAACCCGGCCGAGAAGTTCGAATACGTATTCCCCAAGAAAGCCAAGCTGCGTTCTTACAGCCCGGCTGTTCGTGGTCACTCCGGTCAGATCCGCAAAGCCGTGGAAATGCTGGTCGCGGCCAAGCGCCCGATCATCTATGCCGGCGGCGGCGTAGTCATGGGCAACGGCTCGGCGCAACTGACCGAACTGGCACAGCTTCTTAATGCTCCGGTGACCAATACGCTGATGGGTCTCGGTGCCTACCCTGGCACCGATCGCCAGTTCGTCGGCATGCTCGGCATGCACGGCAGCTACACCGCCAACCTTGCGATGCACCACGCTGACGTGATTCTGGCTGTCGGCGCACGCTTCGACGACCGCGTCATCAACGGGCCATCGAAGTTTTGCCCGAACGCCAAAGTCATCCACATCGATATTGACCCGGCGTCGATCTCCAAGACCATCAAGGCTGACGTGCCTATTGTCGGTCCGGTCGAGAGCGTTCTGACCGAGATGGTCACGACCCTCAAGGAAATCGGCGAGACGCCAAGCAAGGATTCGGTGGCTACCTGGTGGAAGCAGATCGATGAGTGGCGTGCCGGTGGGGATCTGTTCCCGTACAACCGTGGCGACGGCAGCCTGATCAAGCCTCAGACGGTCATCGAAACATTGTGCGAAGTCACCAAGGGCGATGCTTACGTTTCGTCCGACGTGGGTCAGCACCAGATGTTTGCGGCTCAGTACTACCGCTTCAACAAGCCTAACCGCTGGATCAACTCTGGCGGCCTGGGCACGATGGGCTTCGGTCTGCCGGCGGCCATGGGCGTTGCGCTGAGCTTTCCGGATGCAGACGTCGCCTGCGTGACAGGCGAGGGCAGCATCCAGATGAACATCCAGGAACTGTCGACCTGCCTGCAATACAACCTGCCGGTGAAGATCATCCTGCTCAACAACGGCGTGCTCGGCATGGTTCGTCAATGGCAGGACATGAGCTACAGCGGCCGCCACTCGCATTCCTACATGGAATCGCTGCCTGACTTCGTGAAGCTGGTCGAGGCGTATGGCCACGTCGGCATGAAGATCACCGATCTGAAAGACCTGAAGCCGAAAATGGAAGAAGCGTTCGCCATGAAGGATCGCCTGGTGTTCCTCGACATCCAGGTCGACGTCGCCGAGCACGTTTATCCGATGCAAATCAGAGACGGCTCGATGCGTGACATGTGGCTGAGCAAGACGGAGCGGACATAACCATGCGGCACATCATTTCGCTACTGCTGGAAAACGAACCGGGTGCCTTGTCTCGCGTCGTCGGGCTGTTTTCGCAGCGTAACTACAACATCGAAAGCCTGACCGTGGCGCCCACCGAAGACCCGACCCTGTCGCGTCTGACGCTGACGACCGTCGGGCACGATGAGGTGATCGAGCAGATCACCAAGAACCTCAACAAGCTGGTTGAAGTGGTCAAGTTGGTGGATCTGTCGGAAAGCGCCCATATCGAGCGTGAGCTGATGCTGATCAAGGTGAAGGCCACCGGTGCTCAACGTGCCGAGATCAAGCGCACCACCGATATTTTCCGTGGGCAGATCGTCGATGTTTCCAGCAGCGTCTATACCGTGCAGCTGACAGGGACGAGCGACAAACTGGACAGCTTCATCCAGGCCATCGGCACCACTGCCATCCTGGAAACCGTACGCAGCGGCGTCACGGGCATTGCCCGCGGCGACAAAGTGCTGAGCATCTAACCTACATTTAGCGAATGGCCTGAACGGCCGAGATAACAGGGGAATTTCATGAAAGTTTATTACGACAAAGACTGCGACCTTTCGATCATCCAGGGCAAAAAAGTTGCCATCATCGGTTACGGTTCGCAGGGCCACGCTCAAGCGTGCAACCTGAAAGACTCCGGCGTTGATGTCACCGTTGGTCTGCGCAAAGGTTCGGCCACTGTCGCCAAGGCTGAAGCCCATGGCCTGAAAGTGACTGACGTCGCTACCGCCGTTGCCGCTGCTGACCTGGTCATGATCCTGACCCCGGACGAGTTCCAGTCCCAGCTGTACAAGAACGAAATCGAGCCGAATATCAAGAAAGGCGCCACCCTGGCCTTCTCCCACGGTTTCGCGATTCACTACAACCAGGTCGTGCCACGCGCTGATCTGGACGTGATCATGATCGCGCCAAAAGCGCCAGGTCACACCGTACGTACCGAATTCGTTAAAGGCGGCGGCATCCCTGACCTGATCGCTGTTTACCAGGACGCCTCGGGCAACGCCAAAAACGTCGCGCTGTCTTACGCTTCGGGCGTGGGCGGTGGCCGTACCGGTATCATCGAAACCACGTTCAAAGACGAAACCGAGACCGACCTGTTCGGCGAACAAGCCGTTCTGTGCGGTGGTACCGTCGAGCTGGTGAAAGCCGGTTTCGAAACGCTGGTTGAAGCGGGTTACGCGCCAGAAATGGCGTACTTCGAATGCCTGCACGAACTGAAACTGATCGTTGACCTCATGTACGAAGGCGGTATCGCCAACATGAACTACTCGATCTCCAACAACGCCGAATACGGCGAATACGTGACCGGTCCTGAAGTCATCAACGCCGAATCCCGTCAGGCCATGCGCAACGCTCTGAAGCGCATCCAGGACGGTGAGTACGCGAAGATGTTCATCGCCGAAGGCGCCAGCAACTATGCGTCGATGACCGCCAAGCGTCGTAACAACAAGGCTCACGGCATTGAGATCATCGGTGAGCAACTGCGCTCGATGATGCCTTGGATCGCCAAAAACAAAATCGTCGACCAGACCAAGAACTAAGCGTCACGCCATCTGGTTCCGGTTTACGAAAAGCGCGGCCTTCGGGTCGCGCTTTTTCGTTATGGGGGCTCATCTGGTATAAAGCTGCATCGTTTGCCGGCGCAGTGGCGCCGCGAGCACTTGTCGAAATTTCCCAGCTGCAAGGTGTTGTCCATGAGCGAACGTCCCGAAGAGCCGAACAAGGCCTCTGACGCCGAAAGCCTGCTACCGATCGATGAACATATTGAAGAAGGGCACGATGCCGAAGGGCGCAAGGTCCGTCATCGCGGTATCTATCTGCTGCCCAACCTGTTCACCACCGCGAACCTGTTTGCCGGTTTTTACGCCATCATCAGTGCCATGAGCGCTCAGAGCGCAATGAGTGCGGGCGATCAGGTCGGCGCGAGTAAATATTTCGCGTTCGCCGCGATCGCCATCTTCGTAGCGATGGTGCTCGATGGCCTGGATGGTCGCGTGGCGCGGATGACCAATACGCAGAGCGCATTCGGCGCTGAATACGATTCGCTGTCCGACATGGTCGCCTTCGGCGTGGCGCCGGCGCTGCTGGCGTTCGGCTGGGCACTTGGCGACATGGGTAAGGTTGGCTGGATGGTCGCCTTCATTTATGTGGCAGGCGCTGCGTTGCGTCTGGCGCGCTTCAATACTCAAGTGGGCAAGGCCGACAAGCGCTACTTCATCGGACTCGCCAGCCCGGCTGCTGCCGGCGTCGTGGCCGGTACGGTCTGGGCGTTCAGCGATTACGGGATTCAAGGCTCCAAGCTGTCCTTCCTGGTCGCGTTGCTGGTTGCCGCAGCGGGCATGCTGATGGTCAGCAACATCAAGTACAACAGCTTCAAGGAACTGGACCTCAAAGGCCGGGTGCCTTTTGTCGCCATCCTGGCCGTCGTGCTGGTGTTTGCCGTGGTGTTCAGTGATCCGCCGCGCATTCTGTTGCTGATCTTCCTGGGCTACGCTGCCTCGGGCCCGATCCAGTATCTGCTGCGCCTGCGTCGGCATAAGTAATCAATTTCCCGCATACTCCGCAGTCATAGGTACATCAGTTCTCTATCGCTGCGGAGTCAGTATGCTGATCAAGTCGCCATCAGCGTCCGATTGCAAAGAGTCGGACGTTACGCCTGAAGCCCTTTACCTTTCTCGCCGTGCCGTGCTCGGCGCAACCTTTGCCGGATTCGCCGCCAGTGCGCTGCCACGCTGGTCCTTGGCGGACGATGTCTCGCAATATGCCGGCGTCGACCCTGGCGCAGCCCCTGCCTGGCTCAAAACCAGGCTGACCGCGACCCGGTGGCAGGCCGTCACGGTTAAAGACGAAGCCATCACGCCGTACAAGGACGCCACGCATTACAACAACTTCTATGAGTTCGGCACCGACAAGGGCGATCCTGCGCTCAATGCCGGATCGCTGAAGACCGAACCGTGGAGCGTGGTCATCGACGGGGAGGTCGGCAAGCCGGGCAGGTACGCGCTCGAAGACTTCATCAAGCCTTACCAGCTGGAGGAGCGAATCTATCGGCTTCGTTGTGTCGAGGCCTGGTCGATGGTCATCCCGTGGATCGGGTTTCCGATATCCGAGCTTCTCAAGCAGGTCGAGCCTACTTCCAGCGCGAAGTACATCCGTTTCGAAACACTGCAGGATCCACAGAGTATGCCCGGGCAGCGTTCCGGCTTTGCCTTGATTGACTGGCCTTACGTAGAAGGGCTGCGCCTTGATGAGGCAATGAATCCGCTGGCAATCCTCGCGGTCGGCATGTACGGACGCGAGCTCCCGAACCAGAACGGGGCTCCGTTGCGCCTGGTCGTTCCATGGAAGTACGGCTTCAAAAGCGTGAAATCCATCGTGCGCATCAGTCTTGTGAGCGAGCAGCCGAAGACGACCTGGCAGAGCATCGCCGCCAACGAATACGGTTTCTACGCCAACGTGAATCCAACGGTCGATCACCCGCGATGGACACAGGCCCACGAGCGGCGTCTGCCGGGCAGCCTGTTCAGCCCCAACATCCGGCAAACCGAAATGTTCAACGGGTATGGGGAGCAGGTCGCCTCTCTCTATACAGGGATGGATTTGCGGAAGAATTATTGATGCGATTCTGGTTCTGGCGTCTGTCTGTTTTCGTCGCGGCATGTGTTGCGCCGGCGCTGTGGTTCCATCAGGCATGGATTCTCGATCTCGGGCCTGATCCGGGTAAGGCGCTGGTCGACCGGTTTGGATTGGGTACGCTGATCGTGTTGCTGGTAACGTTGGCCATGACCCCGCTGCAGCGCATCACTGGCTGGGCGGGCTGGATTGCGGTGCGTCGTCAGCTTGGGCTGTGGTGTTTCGCGTATGTCGTGCTGCACATGCTGGCTTATAGTTTCTTCATTTTAGGTTTCGATTGGGCTCAACTTGGCGTGGAGTTGGTCAAGCGGCCCTACATTATCGTCGGGACGCTGGCTTTCCTCTGTCTTCTGGCACTGGCCGTTACTTCTAACCGCTATAGTCAGCGCCGACTTGGCACGCGGTGGAAGAAGTTGCACAGGCTTATCTATGCAGTGCTGGGCCTTGGTCTGCTGCATATGTTCTGGATTGTCCGGGCTGATCTCAAAGAGTGGTCCATTTATGCGAGCATCGGCGCGCTTCTTCTTCTCATGCGGCTTCCCGTGATTGCAGGTCGCTTATCGCGGCGAAGAGCCCCTAAATTAGATGCGGCGAAAAAATTTTGAATTAGTGCTTGACGCCCCTCTCAATGTCTCTATAATTCGCCCCACTTCCGGCGCAGACGAAACGGAAAACTCCTTGAGATTCAAGGAGTTAGACGAAGTAAGCAGCGCGGAGGGGCTTCGGTTCAGGTCACTGAATCGGCAGCGGTGAAAAAGGTGGTTGACAGCAGGTTGTAACGCTGTAGAATTCGCCTCCCGCTGACGTGAGACGCCAAGTCGAACGAAGCGCAAGTGGTTGAAGTTGCAAAGGAAACTTTG
>Ga0213834_100062_pt1 | contig 148612 bp, 131 predicted proteins | sample SWPTP12_FD_160580 | JGI IMG/M metagenome (GOLD analysis project Ga0213834, IMG submission 160580) | Coastal seawater microbial communities from Marineland, Florida, United States - SWP TP1 #2 | ecosystem: Environmental > Aquatic > Marine > Coastal | place: USA: Florida | collected 2016-08-06 | reverse complement strand
AAAAAAATCCCTGTAATACTAAATATTAGCAGGGATTAAAAACACAAATGATGAAAGGCCAAAACTAAGACAAACCATAAAATAAAATCTTATCATTTGGTAAGATTTTATCCAAAATAATTTGCAGCAACAAAAAATCGATCTCAAATTGAGATCGATTTTTTATTGATAATATGTATGGATTTTCTAATTTTTAATAAACTTATAATTGATAATATGATTGTCCGAATAGATTTTTATAAGATATAGGCCTTTTGCAAGTTCAGAAACTTTGATATTTTTCTCATTCCCGGAATTGGATTTCAGAAGTTTTCCGCTTGTGTCATAAATTTCGATTTTAGAAATTTTCTGATCTGTCTGGATATTTAAGATATCGGAAGTTGGGTTTGGATAAATAACAGTCACAAATGTTTTAGCTTCCTGATTTGCTAAAATACCGGTTTGCGTTACAACTACAGTTTTCGAAGCTACACCCCCATCACCTGAAATTATGATACTGGAAGATCTGGTGCTGCCAGAATTATTAGTTTCGGCTGTCAATGTTAGTTTTGCATCGCCGCTTCCAAAAATTACGTTCGCTGTATTTTTATTCTGAGAAGCTGCCAATGTCAACCAATTTTGGTCACTTGTTGCTGTCCAATTAACATTATTAACCAAATCAAATACAAAAGAATTGGCATTCCCCGGATTGTTGGAAATAGCTGCATTTGTCAAGATCAGATAGTTGCTCATCGGTGTTAGATATTTCTGATCTAAAGTTCCGAAAGTTGCTAGATAAAGATTTGTAGCATTCTGCGTATTGATTTTATAATTAAGGAAATTATTCTCAGCTGTAAAGCCGGAAACATTTATTTTATCATTTTCAATCACATCCGTTAAAGAAATAGAAAGCATTCCTTTGTCTGTAATCTTATGATAAACCCTGTTTCCATTCGTATCAAGTTTCAGCAAAATTTTATTTCCGTCTGTTACATTGAAAGAATATTCTGTTCCATTAAAATTAACTTTGTCTTTCACAGAATAGTACATATAAATATTTTTATTCTCGTCTAGACCAAAGTTTGTGTAATTACCTGTGTTGCTGTTGTTGGATTCTAATGCTCTTTGCCAAATCACACTTCCGTTTGTACTCACTTTTGCAAAGAACGGAACATATGAATTAATGGTATGATATACTTTTGGAATCGATACAGAATCTAATCCCAAATATCTTGTAGAATCAGAATCGCCATAATAATTACCAGAAACTATAAAATCTGTACCATCAAAAGCGGCATCATTTGGCCAAGCATAGGCAAAAGTATTATCAGGAGCATTGGCGTAAAAATTCTTTCCGAAAATTATATTTCCTGTACTATCAAATTTCAACATCAGATGATCCACACCATTTATATTGGCAGGAATTGTGAAAGAACCAAAAACATAATCTTGGTAATCGCCGGTTCCCGCAGAAATACTGTAGGGCTCAGTAAATACATACAAATTGTTTTGATTATCAAAAACCGGATTAATTGAATAAAAACCGAAACTAACGTTTTTATAGTATTTGGAATAGATTATATTACCTGTACTGGAAAATTTGACAACAAACAAAGATAAACCACCTTCTGACGGAATGCTGAAATTATCTAATGTTAAAGTTCCTTCCGTCTGACCAATCAAATAAATATTGCCTGCAGAGTCACTTGCAACTGCCACTTTTGACAGTCCGGACTGATTGATCTGTTTGCTCCACAGCAACTTTCCGTTTTGGTCAAGTTTTATAAGAACTTTAGAATTTCCGGATGCTGTACTGAAGTTTGATGAATTACCAGCTGCATCTGAAAAGACAGATGAATTCCCTTTAATTCCTGCTACAAAATACAGGTTATCATCCTTATCCGAGCATGCAAAATCCTGAGAAATATTCAACTCATCTACATTGGTTGCATTATTGAAGTTCGCTGTCCATTTTACAGCTCCGTCTATACCAAGTCTGGTAATATATCTGGAAAATACGTTTTGACCATTATTAAATTCATTAGTGAAAAATCTGCCTTTCCCTTCTGCCAACGCAGTAAAGAAAACATCAGACTTTGCAGAATTAAGATGCTTTTGGAATTGTTTGGAAAAACTGCCTCCGATAGAAGTGGTTTTTTGTTTGGACCACATTAAATTTGAATTATCCGCATTAAATTCTGAGGTCGTGAAAATCCTTACGTTGCTATTTTCAGTCACCGTATATCCTTTACTGGAGGCACTCATCTTAAAACCAACCTGAGCCAGCTGTGCGCCGGAAGAAAATACGCCTGCATTGTTATTTGATAATAATGTGGTGTAATTTTGAAGATCTAAAGAAGCAACAACGTTTGTAGGAGTTCCATTGGCGTTTGTGTAAGAAGTAGGAATTGTAGAGCCAAGTCTATTTGTAATATAATTGATTTGTTTAAAATCTCCTGCATTACCGTACGGAATTAATTTTGAAAAATTCAAATCTGTTCTTATGTTAAAAACTGCCTCTCTATTAACTGCTGTCGAAGTTCTGAAAAACGAAACAGCGCCAAGATTAAGATCCACTTTTGCCACAAAATTATACAACCTGGTAATGTTGTTATAATTTGCATTTGGGTTGTAAGTAAAAGAAGATGTTCCGGTTTCTGTTACAAGACTAATGGCACTTCTTGTGTAGAATCCGGTAAATAACAGAGAACCATCGCTGGAAATTGCAATATCGCTGACATCAGAAAAAATCTGGAAAGAATCGATTGGATTTGTTCTTAGCGATGCTGTAAAAATCGCATTCTTGTCGCCTTTCAAAACAAAACCTACATAACTTTGATTGATAAACTCTGTCCCGAAAGAAACCGGATTGATCGTGGAACCCGCAAGATATAAATTTTGCCCGTTCAGAGCCAGAGATTTTAATTCAGCATTGTCGTAAACATTATTATAGACCACTTCGCCTGTAGAATTATTAAGCCTAAGCAAATGATTGCCTCCATAAACAAAAAATGCATCCGTTCCATCAGTTACATATTTTGTTTTAGGAACAGAATTGTTGTAAACACTATTTCCCTGAGGTAAGTACGATATCCATTTTGCAACACCATTTGCGTCCAGCTTCATCAGAAACGCATCTGTTGCATTTACAGAATTGATTGTTGCATTTCCAACTTTTACACTTCCCTGAAACTGTGCAAAAACATAAACGTTTTCATTCGCATCAATGAAAATATTTTTTGGACTTATTTTTCCTCCACTACCAGCATCAAAGGTTTTGAACCAAGCGTTACTTCCTGTTGAAGCTGAAGATTTTAAAATAAATAAATCATCAATTCCTACATTATTTGCACTAATTCCATCAAAACCCACTTCCGAATTATTGATCGTCCCAATGTGATAGACGTAATTATCTGTACTTTCGACCAATGTCAGCCGACTTCCCTTAATTGTATTAAGTTGAAAAAATCTGGTGTTTTCGGGTATTATCTGTGCATAACCCTGGTAAGAAAACACTAGAAAAAAGATAAACAAAGCAAATTTGGAAATTTGCGGAGAATAGATTTTCGTGGTCATAAATTGTTTTTTGCAAATATATTTCAAATAAATAGTTGTGAGCAAATTAATATCATACTTTACAATATTTCAAAATAAGATATAATCCCTAAATTTGCCTCTCCAAATTTTATATAAATGTTTGAAACAGATATTATTATAATAGGTGCTGGTCCAACTGGACTTTTCACCGTTTTCGAAGCCGGATTATTGAAGCTGAGATGTCATTTGATTGACGCACTGCCTCAACCTGGTGGACAGTTGACAGAACTTTATCCTAAGAAACCAATCTTCGACATTCCTGGATTTCCTAGTGTGGACGCAGGGGTTTTGGTTGACAACCTGATGGAGCAGATCAAACAGTTCGAACCTCAGTTTTCATTGGCTCAAAAAGCTTTGAGTTATGAAAAAACAGAAGACGGACAGTTCATCGTTACCACCAGCCGAGGTGTTCAGGTAAAGGGAAAAGCCATTGCTATCGCTGGAGGTTTGGGAAGTTTTGATCCTAGAAAACCAGAGTTGGAAAACATCGCAAAATTTGAGGAAAATGGTGTTGAGTATTTTGTAAGAGATCCTGAAATGTTCCGTGACAAAAAAATCGTGATTGCAGGCGGCGGAGATTCTGCCCTAGACTGGTCTGTTTTCCTTGCCGATGTGGCTTCTGATGTGACTTTGATTCACAGAAGAAACGAATTCCGTGGTGCATTGGATTCTGTAGAAAAAGTAACTGAACTGAAACATCAGGGAAGAATTAATTTGATCACGCCTGCAGAAGTCACAGGTTTGATTGGTGATGATAAAATCACAGCTATCGAAATCGAAAAAAACGGCGAAAAATCAATTTTGGAAACCGATTATCTGATTCCACTTTTTGGATTAACGCCTAAATTGGGACCATTAGCAGATTGGGGATTAGAAATCGAAAAAAATGCCATCAAAGTGAACAACGCTTTGGATTACCAGACTAACATCGAGGGTATCTACGCAATCGGTGATATCAATACTTACCCAGGCAAACTTAAATTAATACTTTGTGGTTTCCACGAAGCGACCTTGATGGTTCAAAGCGTTTACAACAGAATAAATCCTGGCAAAAAATTCGTCTTGAAATACACCACTGTTAGCGGCGTTGACGGTTTTGACGGAACCAGAAAAGAGGCTGAAAAAGCAGTCGTAAAATCGATTGATTAAAATTATAAACAATCATATACTAAAGAGAATCCATTGCGATTCTCTTTTTTTATCTTAACACAAAAAAATAAGTCCATGCTATCAGTAATATCTGAAAAGGTATTCTAAACCAAAGATAGTATAGCCCGTGCCCTCCCACTTCCCCGGTACGGTAATCAATGCCTTTCCACGAAGCATAAATATTGGCGGGAAGCACAATTATAAAAAAAGCAATCAAAAGACATCCTGCGAGAAAACGCAGAGAAGGAAAGAAAATAGCGATAGCTGCTAATATCTCCAGAAGCCCTGTCAAATAAACCACCTCTACACGAAAAGGCAAAAATCCGGGAAGCATCATCGCCATTCCTTTTGTGAAAGCGAAATGTCCAACTCCCGTGAAAATGAGCATTACAGCTAAAGCAATTTTTCCAGAGAATTTATAATCAAAACATCCGGAAAAGAACCTTGTTAAAATCGCAGCCAGTATAAAGATACAAATCAGAATCAAAAAAGGTTTCATATATTTTTTATGCAAATTTATTTTGATTGAGACTGCAAAACAATGAACAAATGTTACTTTATCTGTTTCCGAATTCTGCTTAGCGACTGTGGTCTGATGCCGATATAAGAAGCAATATATTTGAGCGGAATATTTTGGATGAGATGAGGCTGTTGTTTCAGAAGATCTTCGTATTTTTTCTGAGCATTATCCTGTAACAGAGACAACTCTCTTTTCATTTTTTTGATGTAAAGATCCTCTGCAATCAGACGTCCTATTTTTTCTCCAATGGTTGTCTTATCATAAATAAAACGCAAATCATCGTAAGAAATTTGCCAGAGAATACAATCCGTAACAGCTTCTATATTATACACGGAAGGCTGTCTGGAAAGGAAAGAATCATAACCGCTGGCAAACGATCCGGGAAACACAAAACCAAATGTAAAATCATAATCCTCTTTTGGAATATTGAAGCGGATTATTCCTTCTTCTACAAAAGATAAAAAGTTCTCCTGCTTTCCCATCTCAAGAATTAAAGATTTTTTCCGGAATTCTTTTTCATTAAGCTTCGAAATAAACAGATCCGAATCTTCATCCGAAATATCAACCAGGGTCTTAAAATAGTTTTTGATATTTATCATTTAGTTTTAAAACAAATTTAAAGAAAGTTTTGTATCTATCCCTTATCTTTGCAAAATGTCAGACGTTAATATTACAATCATAGACAGAGACGGCGTTTCTTACACAATTCCGGCTCCAACAGATATGGCGATGAGCCTGATGGAAATCGTTCGCGCCTACGAATTGGCACCGGAAGGAACCATCGGAATCTGCGGAGGAATGGCAATGTGCGCCTCTTGTCAATGCTATGTTTTGAGCGAAAATGTGCCACTGCCGGAAATGCTGCCGGATGAAGAGGCCATGCTGGATGAAGCTTATAATGTGAAACCAACCAGCAGATTAGGTTGTCAGATTCCTGTAACCGAAGAACTGGAAGGTCTCGTCGTAGAACTTGCACCAGAAGCTTAATTAAAAGTAACTGTAAAACAAATAAAAAGCGAGAACGGATTAATCTGTTCTCGCTTTTTACATACATCTAAAATAAATTATTCCAGAATAAATTTCTTCGTAATTACTTTTCCGGATTTGGTTTTGAAAACGGCAAGATAAAATCCGTTATTCAATTTCTCAAGATCTAATTTCCCCATAGACAAAAGATTTTTCGACTCCAACAATTGTCTTCCGCTTGTATCGATGATCGTCAGATTCTCAATCGATTCTTTCCCTAATTGATAGTTCAGATATTTATTTTTTACGTGGATTTCCACCGATTTATTTGAACTTTCTGAAGTTGCCAAAACAGAACCTTTGGCCGTTTCGATAATAAATTCTAAACCGAGTTTTGCAAATTTCGCAGCGTGCGTTGCCGAATTTCCACTTCTGGACAAAGTATCATTTGAGGAATGAATGTATGGATTGGATTGCGAAAAAGAAGCTTCAAAAGGAAAAGCAGCATCGTAACCGTTTTGAGCCCAGCTGAAATGGTCGGAACAGCCATAATTACAGATTGTGTTACCATAAGTGAAAACGTGACTTCCTGTTTTGTTGTAATGCTCCATCAATTCGATCAGGAAAAGATTGAGATCATTGCTGTTGTAAGAGTCGGTTGAAATGTAAACATCGCGATTCGACCCTTTATAATTGGTCATATCAAACTGAACGTAAGAAATGACATTTTTACCGTTAAGTGAATAGTTTTTTGCAATCTCCGACGATCCAACCAAACCAATTTCTTCCGCAGCATACGCCATAAACTCGACGGTTCTTGCAGGTTTATAATTGATATTCAGAAGCACGCGGATCATTTCCGTGATTGTCGCAATTCCGGAAGCATCATCATCCGCACCCGGCGCAGCAGCCGTGTTGGAAATAGAATCCATATGACCGCCAACAATGATATATTCGCCAGGTGTTGAATTTCCATTAATGGTAAAAACCAAAGAAGGCATCGGCGTTCCGACATGATTCACGATGCGGACAGAAAGATCCGTTCTGCCGGTTGCAGCGATCAGACTTTCCCATTTCGTTTTCAGATCCTGAACGGAAGTCTGCGCCTGAGTTGTGTTATGTCTTCTGGTTCCGTAAGCTTCCATAACCGAAATGTGAGCTTTGATATTATCTGCATTTACTTTTGAAATCGCAGATGCCACCAAAACATCCTGATCGATGGTAAAAGCCAAAACCCTGTTGGACTTTTTGGTTTGATTAATGGCATTTAAGGCTTCCAGTTCGGAAGATTTGTAGATGTAGCCTGGGCCGTGCGTGATGACGTTGTGATGAAGAAATTCGGCAGCTTTTGGTGAAAGAAAAACCACAGATTCCTTGTCATTAGAGCCAATAATCTCAACATCATCCGGCATTTTTGATTTTAATTCTACAGCATTTTTTGCATCGGTGGTGGCATAGAATTTCTCAGATTGTGCTGAAATCTGATTGAACAGGACAAGAGAGAATATAGAAAGTAATTTTATTTTCATTGATAATTATTTTTATAACTTTTATTTCGGTAAAAATAATTAAATTTCTTAACAAATAATTGAATTTGTTGCTAATTTGATTTTGTGATCCATAATTGTTGATCTGCTATGGAATTATTTTTGAATGGTGTGATTATCAAAATATTCCCATATGAAAAAATCATTTGTAAAAATAGCCGTTCCTGTTACTTTGGGAATTTTAGGCTTAATAATATTTAATTCCTGCTCAGCGGGAATTCCGGAAAAAGCCACTGCGATTCAGAATTTTGAATCGGAGAAATATCTTGGAAAATGGTACGAAATTGCAAGGTTCGATTACAAGTTTGAGAAAAATATGAATCAGGTGACAGCCACCTATTCCAAAAATCCGGATGGAACAATCAAGGTGGAAAACCGAGGTTACGACTACGTGAAAAAAGAATGGAAACAAAGCACTGGCGAGGCAAAATTCGTCAATGCGGAAAATGAAGCCAGATTAAAAGTATCTTTCTTCAAACCGTTTTGGTCCGGCTACAACGTGATCGATCTGGATGACAATTATAAATATGCTTTGATTGCAGGAAAAAACCTGGAATATCTTTGGATTCTTTCCCGAGAGAAAACTATTCCGGAAGACATCAAAACACGTTTTCTGGAAAAAGCAAAATCTGTTGGCTACGACACTTCGACGCTGATTTGGGTTGAACAGAAGTAAGAAACAAGACGAAAATAAAAACGAGTCCGCTGAAAAGAAGTTACAAAACCTCAACATAGCCCCGATGGGAACGGCATCCTTTTTTGGCATTGCGCAAAAATTGTCAAAAGTTTTGCTTCCCGCCATTCGCAATGACAAAAAAGATATAGTGGACAGCGGGTTGGAAACCAGATAAGAAGTAGAATCGTGATGCTCCTAAAAATCAGGTTTATGAATTTGTTTTTTGATGATAAAATAAGTAACTTAGAACTATAAAAATTTGAAGTAAACCCACTGATAATATGGCATTTATAGACTATTATAAAACGCTGGAAGTAAGCAAAACGGCGTCTGCAGACGAGATCAAAAAAGCTTACCGGAAACTTGCCAGAAAGTACCATCCGGATATGAATCCAAATGACAAGGAGGCGGAGAAAAAATTCAAGGAACTGAATGAGGCGAATGAAGTTCTGAGCAATGCGGAAAACCGTGCGAAATACGATAAATACGGCGAAAACTGGAAACACGGCGAGGAATATGAGCGCGCACAGCAGCAGCAAAGACAGCAATATCAAGGCAATCCGGGCGGTGGATTTTCTGGAGCTGATTTTGGTGAAGGCGAAGATTTTTCTGACTTTTTCCAATCGATGTTTGGCGGCAATGGCGGCGGTTTCGGACGAAGCTCCAGAGGCAGTGCGAGCGGGAAATTCAAAGGTCAGGATGTTTCTGCGGAATTAAATCTTAACCTGAGAGACGCCGCAAAAACGCATCAACAGACATTTGACATCAATGGAAAAAAGGTACGAATTACAATTCCTGCCGGTGTCTATGACGGACAGCAAATCAAACTGAAAGGCCACGGAAATCCCGGAATGAATGGCGGACCGAATGGCGACTTGTATATCACATTTAATATTTCTGAAGATAAAGATTTCAAGCGCGATGGCGACAACCTGAGAACTTCTGTAGATATTGATCTTTACACTGCGATTCTGGGCGGAGATGCAAACATTGAAACACTTGACAGCTCTGTAAAACTGAAAGTGAAGCCGGAAACCCAGAATGGAACTACAGTAAGACTCAAAGGCAAGGGATTTCCTGTCTACAAAAAAGAAGGTGAGTTTGGAGATTTGTATGTGACTTACAATGTAAAAATCCCTACAAACCTAAATGACAAGCAAAAAGAACTATTCCAACAACTTCAAAATTCCTAATGATGAGCGAGAGAATATCCATCAAAGAAGTCATCCAAATCTATAAAATTGACGACCATTTCCTGAACGAATTGATAGCTTCGGAACTGCTGCATCCTGAAACGGAAAACAGCATTCAATATATTATTTATGAAGAGTTACCGCATTTGGAACGTTTTACAAACTGGCATTACGATCTGGAAATCAATCTTCCGGGAATCGAAATTATCCATAAACTTTTGAATCAAATGGAAGAATTGAGAATTGAAAACAAACGGTTATCCAAAATTTCCCAAGATTTTACAAATTGGGAAGACGCGGAGTTTTAGACTGTCCATTGGTTATTGCAAACCGAAACCAGATAGTACTGATTATCAATTTTTTCGAAGACTAAAATCAGACTATTCCAATCCATATAAGAATATTCTACTGTCCCGGCCAGATAATTTTCAACAGTTACCGCGTCGGGATATTTTTCTTTGATATTGTTCAGGCTGTTTCCTTTACCTTCAAAATTATTGTAATTGATTTTGCCCTTGTTGAAATCTTTTTTGAAAACCCAATCTTCTAGATAATCTTTTATTGACACAGTGTAAATTGCGCCGGAACCATCTTTGTGGCCAAAAGTGAATTTCTCATCAGAATCAACATATTTTTCGAAATCGGTTTTTGAGAAATTTTTATCATTGTCGGAGACAAAACTGTACATCGAAAAGTGAATTCCTCTTTCTGGATGAAGATACGTTGAGAGCTTTGCGTAATCTTTGTTTTTCAGCGCATCAACGATTTCTTTATTAATATTAATAATCGTTTTTTCTTCCGAATTTCCTTTTTCAACTGTAAGTTCGGTATTTGTTTTCTGCATAATCGCTTGATTAGGATCTACTTTATTACATCCAATTAGAATTACCGAGACTAATAATGTATTGATTTTCATAATTAATTTTTATCAAAATAATGGCCATAAATATACAATCAAAATTTTATCTTCGTAAATTTGAGTTATGGAATTATATGATGTTCTTATTGTTGGCGGCGGACCAATAGGTTTGGCGAGCGCTCTGGAAGCGAAAAAAAATAATTTAAAATATATCATTATAGAAAAAGGAACAGTGGCGAACAGCCTTTACAACTATCCTTTGTATATGACTTTTTTCTCGACGGCCGACCGTTTGGAAATTGACGAAATCCCGTTCATCACCACCAAACCAAAACCTGGCAGACAAGACGGCCTGGAATATTATCAAGGAATTGCGCGTCAAAAAGAACTTAACATCAGACCGTACGAGAAAGTTCTGAATATTGAGAAATCAACTTTTTTCCAAGTCGAAACCAGCAAGCAGATTTACTTTGCCAAGAATGTGATTATCGCGACTGGTTTTTATGATATTCCAAATATGATGGACATTCCGGGCGAAGATTTGCCTAAGGTTAAGCATTATTACACGGAACCTTACCCTTACGCTTTTCAAAACGTTGTGGTGATTGGTTCCAGCAATTCTTCAGTGGATGCAGCTTTGGAAATTTACCGAAAAGGTGGAAACGTCACGATGATTGTCCGTAAAAATGAAATCTCACCAAGTGTCAAATATTGGGTGAAACCAGACATTGAAAACCGAATCAAAGAAGGCAGCATCAAAGCTTTTTTCGGCGCGGAACTCTTGGAAGTGAAAGAACATTCCGTCATCTTCAAAACCGAAACTGGCGAAATAAAAGAAATCGAAAATGACTTCGTTCTTGCAATGACAGGCTATTTGCCCGATTTTAACTTCCTCCAAGATATCGGCATCGATTTGCAGAACGAATGTCTGAATCCAAATTACAATCCAGAAACAATGGAAAGCAATATCGAAGGAATCTACCTCGCAGGCGTCGTTTGTGGTGGAAAAGACACGCATCTTTGGTTTATAGAGAATTCCAGAATCCACGCTAAACAAATCATCAAGAACATAAGTGATAAAGCATAAATGATTATTGATGATGATAGTTAAGTTTTCATCAATTATAATTCAATACTCATTTTAATTCCCAAATGGTACTCTTTTTGTTTATATTCAGGCTTAAAAAAAACACTAAGAATCCTATGAAAATTAAAAGCTTACTTCCTTTATTTATCGCCTCAAGCTTATTTTTAATCCAATGTAAAAAGGACGAAAATGTACCTTCCGAGAAAAAAGACAATCCCATCACGGACATTTTAGGTTCCGATGACAAAAAAGAGGAAGAGAAAAAACAAGACGAAAAACCAAAAGTTCCGGACGTTGTGATTCCAAGAAAAGATTTCGGATTTTTCCCTTGGGTTTACAAAAACACAGATTCCATTTCTCAAAAAAACAAAAAAGAATTTACAGGCAAAGCACTTTACACGATCCTTGCGCTCAATCGTTTGGATAGAGCCAATATTGGTGCTGCCGACACATTGGTAGTTCCCGCAAAAATTGAGGACGATTTCCTGATATATTCACCATTTCCAGGTCACGTAACGAGTTTGGAAAATGTCAAAAAATTCGTATTCTTCTCCTACCCGATTCAGGCCTACGGCGTTTATGAATATGGAAACATCGTGAAATGGGGACCAACCAGTATGGGTAAAAAAGCCACCAAAACCAAGACCGGTTTGATGTTCGCCAACTGGAAAAAAGAAGTCGCCATTTCCACAGTCAGCGATGAGTGGAAACTGCGATGGAATGTCAACGTTGCCAATTTCGATGGCATCGGCTGGCACCAGTACGCAATGCCTGGTTATCCCGCATCGCATTCCTGCCTCAGAATGTTGGAGGAAGACGCCAAATGGATGTATACTTGGGTAGACACTTGGGTCTTGAACAAAGGTGGCGTGAGCACCAGAGCTAAAGGAACACCGCTGATTGTTTACGGCGATTATCCGTGGGGCAAAAGACGTCCTTGGAAAAAACTTCTAGACTCTCCGGAAGCCAACAACATTTCAGAAGACGAAATGAACAAAATCATAGAACCTCATATTGCGACCATAATGAAGGAGCAGGAAAACAGAGACATTGTGATCCAGCAGGTTGAGGCAGAGAAAAAAGCAAAAGCAGATTCTATCGCAAACTTAAAAAGCCAGACACAGCTTTCAGCAAATATGAATTAAGTTTTTTAGGAGCTTAATCCCGCTATCCACTATATCTTTTTTGTCTTTGATGATTTGTCATCAAATAGAAATTTTCAGAAAGACAAAAAAGGATGCCGCTACTATCGGGGCTATGGGATTGGTCTTCAAAACAAGATTTGTTATTCAAATAAAACAAGAACCCTTTCAAATTAATTTGAAAGGGTTTTTTATTAATCAGAATTTTTTTAAAACAAACTTCAAATTCAATTTATTGAATCTTTGGAAACTTAAATCTTTAAAATTTCTTTGCGCAAGGAACAAATTAAATATTCCCAACCACCGTTTTAATTTGCGTAAATTCTTTTATTGCGTGCAAAGACAACTCGACACCATAACCAGAGGATTTTGCACCACCGAAAGGAAGTCTTGCATCAGAACTTGTAGATTTATTGATGGAAACCGTTCCGGATTCCAGGTTTTCTATGAAGAACTGCGCTCGTTTTTTATCTTTTGTCCAGACAGAATTTCCTAATCCAAACGGAATGTCATTAGCCAATTTCAGAATCTCCTCATCATCTTTTCCAACCATCAGCATTGCCAAAGGCCCGAATAATTCTTCCTGCAAAATTGGATTGCATTCCTTTACCAAGATGATTCCCGGACGAAACTCACTTTCCGAAATACGTTCCAAGGCCAAAACCACTTCTGCCCCATTTCTCAACGCTTTTTTATACTGGCTTTCCAGTTCGTCCGCCAAATCCGGTCTTGCCATTTTGCTCAGCTTCGTCTCCATTTTAAAAGGATCAGCCGGCTGATAGGAATTAAATTCTTCTATGAATTTAGGAACAAAATCTTTCTCCACTTTTTGATGCACGATGAAACGTTTCGCTGCATTACAAACCTGACCTGTATTTTGAAGTTTTCCGCTTGGTGCTTCTGTTGCTGCTTTTTCTACATCTGCATCGTCCAAAACAATGTAAGCATCACTTCCGCCCAATTCCAGAACAGATTTTTTGATATTTTTCCCAGCAAGTGCCGCCACGTTTGCACCTGCTTTTTCGCTTCCAGTCAAGCTTACGCCACGTACAAATGGATTTTCCAGAATCTCTTTGATTTCTTCGTGACCAATTCTCAGATTTTGGAAAATATATTCTGGGAAACCTGCATCTTTGAAAACTTTTTCGACTGCGTCGCCACTTTCGAAGCATATGGAAGCGTGTTTCAACAAGACTACATTTCCTGCCAAAATCGCAGGAACTGCAAATCTTAGAACTTGCCAGAACGGAAAATTCCAGGGCATCACGCCTAGAATAATTCCCAATGCATCGTAATGAACCTCAGAAACATCAAATTCTGTTTTGATTTTTTCTGGTTTCAGGACGTTTTCTGCTTTTGCATAATATCTTATCATTCCCGCACTTTTTTCGATTTCCGCAATGGATTGAGAAATCGGTTTGTGCATTTCTGTGGTGATGAGTTTTGCGAATTTTTCTTTGTCTTTTTCGAGAACGTCAGCGAGTTTTAGGAGTAAAGTTTGTCTTTCTGTGAATGGTACTTTTTTCCATTCCAGGAAAGTTTTCTGTGCAGAATTTATGGTGTTTGATAGATTCATTTTGAAGTATTTTTTGTCTAATTAGGCTGCAGTAATTGTACCACTTTTTTGAATTGCTAAATGTACAAAGTTGCTCATCAATCGAAAACCAAATTTTATACTTTTTATAAATTTTAGTATTATTTTTTATAAATAATGAAAACGGAAGTTTTTAAAATGTTGTGATTCCGTTCAGCGTAAAATTTATAAATATGAAATGATGGCTTAGAACTTTACTTATTAAGACAAGTGTCGAAACTAGGTCATCATCGCAGCCCGACTTGAACGGATCCCGATGTAAAATCGGGAGGGAGTGGAAGGCGGATAAAGCTGCCCAAATAATTCTACTTTTTCTTGTTGCTTCTGAAAAGTAAAACGGCGTTGAGGAATATCAACAGCAGATCCAAAGTCACCCAAATGCTGAGTTTGATGTTTTCATATTTCAGATCTTCGACTTTTTGGGATGCAATTGCGGACAATTTCTGGCTGTGGTTGATGTAATTTCGAACTTCGATGATTTTGTCTTCATTTTTGTTCGGAACCGCAACTTGTGAAAAATATACCAAATTGCCTTTTCCAATGTAACCGACAACCCAAAACTCATCGGACTTCTGCATATTGAGATACTCAATTCGGAAGTATTCCGGTCGAATTTGGCCAACATGTTTGGAACTGAATTTCTGATCTTCAGGAACCTGATCCTGAATTCTGATGATGTAAAAATCTATCGGCTGCGGCAAATAATTGATAACCTGTACCGCCAGAGAGTTCTCCAAAAACTGCGAAACGCTCCTCTCTACAAACCAAAAAGTGAAATAGGCAGCGGCAGAAATGGTAATAATTGTCCGAGCGACTTTGTTCCAAAAATTCCATTTTTCTCCTCGGGCAGCCGAAAGAAACAATGCAATGATGAGAAAAATAAGGATTAGAATGATTATCATTGAAACAAAGATAATGGTTTCTCCTTAATTAAAAAGTGACATTCCATTCTTTGTAGAATTCATCCAGGAACTGGAGCATAAACTGATGTCTGTGTTCGGCAATTTCCTTGGCTGTTTTTGTGTTCAAAAGATCTTTTAACAACAACAATTTTTCGTAGAAATGATTGATCGTAGTTCCGTTTGATTTTTTATAATCTTCTTTGGACTGGTGAAGTTTTGGTTCGATATCGGGATGGTACATCAAGTTGTTTTTGTAACCGCCGAAGTTGAAAGTTCTGGCAATTCCGATCGCACCAATGGCATCCAAACGGTCTGCGTCCTGAACTATTTTCAGTTCCAAGGGCAGATCTTTCGGTGCGTCGTTTCTGTTTTTGAAGGACATATTTTCTATGATGAAAATGACATTGCCGATGGTTTTCTGATCTACTTTTTGTTCGTTCAGAAATTCGGTGACTATTTTTGTTGCCAAAGTTTCGTCGCCGTTGTGGAATTTTGGGTCGGCAATGTCGTGCAGAAGTGCTGCTAATTCGATGACCAGTTTGTCGCCGCCTTCTTTCTCCTGAATTTTTAAACTAAGTTTCCAAACACGTTCTATGTGGAACCAGTCGTGACCGGATTCTGTGCCTTCTAATTTTTGTTTTACTAATTCTATAGTTTTGTTGATCAATTCCATATTACTTTTTTTAAACGCAAACTGCGCACTGATTTTTTTATTTATATTGAAAATATTTTAAGATTCGCAAGGATGTTTCATTCATCAAGAAAGAAATCATTTTCACCTTTTTAATCTTCTGACTTCCGACCTCCAACTTCCAGCTCTTCAAGAATAATATTCCAAAGTTTCCTATTGTAGCTTCGGAAAAAGTTGATGTGTCCTATTTCGTTCTTTTCGGATTCGGACGTTTTTATTAACCGGTAAATTGGTTTCATATTCGGGTAAGTGCCTTCTAAAAGTGACCTTACGCCTTTTTCTGTGAGCCACGCATCGTCTTCTGCTCTGATGACAAAAACCTTTTGCGTCAATTCTTTTGAATAATCCTGAACCTTTTCTAATAATCTATTCGTCGATTTTCGATTAAGAATAAGTGTCTGCCAATCGAAAGCGCTGCCAGCTGGTAAACTTTCGCCCAAACCAAACCAGTTTCCTGGAAAATAACCCAAAATTTTGGTCGATAACGGCTGTGCAATTCCAAAGCCAAGATAGGCTTCGATTTTTGTTCTAAACTTTAAATTTCCCACAAAAGCATTCTGAGTTCCTACGAAAACAAATTCTTCAAACATCTTCGAATCTGCATTCATTCCTAGAATCAGCGCACCAAGAGAATGTCCGAGACAGAATTTCTGACAATCAGGAAAATTAATTTTAATGTAATTCGTCACAGCTTTGAAATCCTCAGTTCCCCAAATTCTCATCGAAGCCTGGAAGCCTTTCATCTTTTTCGGTTTCGAAAGCCCAATACCACGATAGTCGTAAGCGATGACAGTGAAACCTTGCTCGGCAAAAAACTGCGCAAACGAAAAATAAATCTGTTGCTTAACACCCGTCGCCGAATTGATCAATAATAATTTACCGTTTGGATTTTGTGATTCAAAAAGATGGACAGACAAAGTGTAATTGTCATCAGTTACAACATCGATACTTTTCATGAAAAGCGGTTAGATTTCAGTAAAAGTAGAAAATTTTGACCGGGTATTTTTAGCTTTTAATATGCAAGAGATATTAATTCCTTCATCTCATTGAGATAAGGAAGACCTTTTTGAGAACCTCTGTAATCGGCTGCTTTCAACGCCACTTCGTTTCCAAATTTCACACAATCTTCGGTAGAATTTCCGTGAAGAAGTGCGATGGAAAAACCTGATGTAAAAGCGTCGCCCAATCCCATACTGTGAGCTTCTGTGCTTGGATTTTTACGGAAATATTTCATCTCTGAACCATCAAAATAACTGGTGCTGTTGGCGCCGTCTCTCACGAATAATTTATTCGGAAGATGTTTCATAATATCTTCATGATTGCCTTCTCCAAAAATGGTTTCCAGGTCGGTACTTTTGGCAACAATAAAAGTGGCGTAATCTATAACTTCTTGAGAAAGTCTGCTTGCAGGCGCTGCGTAGATTCCGATTTTTTTATTCAGTTTTTTGGCTTTTTGGAAAAGATATTCCACGGTTTTGGAAGGAATTTCCATCTGCGTCAAAATCAGATCTGCAGCTGCCAGGTATTTTTCGGCTTCATCAATATTGGATGAAGATAAATTATAATTGGCTGCAGGAACTACAACAATCGAGTTGCCTTCGTCCGACGCTGTCACATAAGCCGTTCCGGTGGCTTCTTCCTCATCTTCGAAAACGTAAGCCACATTCACCTCTTCATCATCCAAATTCCGCAAAACCTGCTGTCCATAAGGATCCATTCCAACACAGCTTACAAGAGATGTATGCGCACCCAAACGGGAAGTTGCAATCGCCTGATTGGCGCCTTTCCCACCCAGATAACTCGATAAATTTCTGGCAAGAACGGTTTTGTTTGCAGTAGGAATTACGGTAGTTTTCAGGATCAAATCTATGGAAGAACTTCCTACAACTACGATTTGCGGTTTTGTATTACTCAGTTTCATTTGCTGACGTTCATTGTTTTCAAAAGTCAAATGAAATCGATGATTTCGATTTCGGTAGAGGCTAAAGTAATAATTTAATCCATACCAATTTCTATAAATTCAGAAATTAATTTAACCACTTGATTATCATCTGAATAACCGATATACGTTGCATAAAATCCTTCGCCATATCCAGTTTCGAAAGCGGCAATATTTTCCTTTTTATCATCATAAGGTTTCAATATTGCAAACTGATCTATTGCACCATTATCGTCAAAAAAGTGGCGGTGGAAAAACTCATCATAAATCCCCTGAAAAAGTTCTCCTTTTTGGTCAAAAAGATCTTTTTCAAGCTGATTCAAAGCGTTCTGAGCATCTTTGTCCATAAAACTTCCCATTCCGGATTCTACCAGATAACCATAGATTTCTTCGCCCTTCAAATCTTTCAAATTCTGACCGTCGGACAAAGCCAATTTCCAGTTTTCAGCTATTTTATTTTTATCAAAAACAATCTCTACGTAAGCAACGCAATTGGATTCTGTTTCCTTATAAATATGAACCGGAAAATCACCTTTGGGAAATTCCTGAGTGAAAGCCAAGTGATCCGGCGAAATCAAAGGATCACTGGCTACGATGAAACCTGAAGAAATGTGAATCTCTCCAGCCTCATACGTTTCCAAAAGTGGGTTTTCTACAAAGTTTTTGGAGAATAGTTTTTTGATGTTTTCGATGTGTGTCATAATCTTTGGTCGGAAGTCCGAAGCCTGAAGTCCGAAGTTTTGATGATGTTTAAATCTTTTAATGTGATTAAAGACTTTTCAATTTTTCTTCTAAAAGGACAATTTTATCCTGAGCGTCTTTTTGCTTTTTACGTTCGATTTCTACAACTTCTGGTTTTGCATTAGCCACAAATTTTTCATTTGAAAGCTTTTTGTCAACAGAAATCAGGAAACCTTTCAGATATTTAATTTCTTCTTCAGTTTTGATTTTTTCTTCTCCCAAATCAAGATTTTCGCTTAATGGAATTGAGAATTCGTTGGAACCAACCAAGAATGTGAAACTAGGTTTGTCGGTCTTTTGTCCAAAATTAATTTCTGAAATATTGGATAATTTCTGAACAACCTCAGCATCTTTAAGTTCTGTCGCATTTGTAAAAACCTCAACGGATTCCCGTGGAGAAATTCCTTTGGACTGACGATAATTTCTAACGCCGGAGATCACTTCTTTAGCAAAATCAAAATCTTTGATCGTTTGCTCGTTGTAACTTTCAGATTTTTTCTGTTGCGTAATAATCAACGCTTCATCAATCTTTCTGTCCGAAATTGATTGCCATAGTTCTTCTGACAAGAAAGGCATAAATGGATGCAACAATTTCATCAATTCTTCAAAATAACCAATTGTTTTTTGATAAACATCTTCGCTAATTGCTTCACCGAAATTCGGTTTTACGGCTTCCAAATACCAAGAACAGAAATCGTCCCATATCAGTTTGTAAACCAAATGCAATCCATCCGAAATCCTGAATTTCGAGAATTGATCTTCGATCTCGCCAATCGTTTTATTCAGTTGTTCACCGAACCATTCGATGGTTTGAAGGTCGTGGTTTTGCGCTTTGATAGATTCGTCTCTTTTCCAACCTTGGATCAATTTGTAGGCATTCCAAATTTTCGTTGCGAAATTTCTTCCCTGCAACATCAGATCTTCATCAAACAAAAGATCATTTCCAGCGGCAGAACTCAACAAACTTCCTACACGAACGCCGTCTGCACCATATTTTTCAATCAAATCAATTGGATCTGGTGAATTTCCTAATTGCTTGGACATTTTTCGTCTTTGCTTATCACGTACAATTCCTGTGAAATAAACGTTTTTAAAAGGCACTTCTTGTCTGAATTCCAAACCAGCCATAATCATTCTGGCAACCCAGAAGAAGATGATATCCGGACCTGTAACCAAATCTGCCGTTGGATAATAATAATTGATGTCTTTATTTTCCGGATCCAAAATCCCTTCAAAAACCGACATTGGCCACAACCAAGAGGAGAACCAAGTGTCAAGCGCATCTTCGTCTTGTCTTAAATCAGAAGCTTGAAGTTGGGAGTTGGACGTTTTTTCCTGCGCTAATTTTACAGCATCTTCGATATTTTCGGCTACCACAAATTCATTTTCGCCCGTTCCATAATAGAAAGCCGGAATCTGCTGTCCCCACCAAAGTTGTCTAGAAATATTCCAGTCGTGAACATTCTCCATCCAATGGCGATAAGTATTTTTGAATTTCTCAGGATGGAATTTAATCTTATCGTCCATCACAACATCCAAAGCTGGTTTTGCCATTTCGGACATTTTCAGGAACCACTGAACAGAGATTTTCGGCTCGATAACGGCGCCAGTTCTTTCAGACGTCCCCACTTTATTTACGTAATCTTCCGCTTTCAGAAGAAGGTCGTTTTTCTCTAATTCTTTGGCAATTTCTTTTCTAACGGTAAATCTTCCCTGACCTTGGTAATGCATTCCGTGTTCGTTCAGAACCGCATCATTATCCATAGAATCGATGATTGGCAAACTGTGTCTTTGTCCGATTTCGTAGTCATTAATGTCGTGAGCCGGCGTGATTTTCAACGCTCCAGTTCCGAATTCAATATCCACATAATCGTCCTCGATGATCGGAACTACTCTACCAACGATTGGAACGATGACGTTCTTTCCTTTCAAATGAGCATATCTCTCATCATTTGGATTGACGCAAACGGCAACATCGCCAAAAATAGTTTCCGGACGCGTCGTCGCAACAGTTAAGAAATCCTCTGTTCCTTCGATTTTATATTTTAAATAGAATAATTTTCCGTTTTGCTCTTTGAAGATTACCTCTTCGTCAGAAATATTGGTTTGAGCTTCCGGATCCCAGTTCACCACTTTGTAACCTCTGTAGATCAATCCTTTGTTATAAAGATCAACAAAAACCTTGATTACAGATTTGGAAAGATTCTCCTCCATCGTGAATCTCGTTCTATCCCAATCGCAAGAACAACCTAGTTTTTTCAATTGTTCCAGAATCGTTCCACCGTATTTTTCTTTCCATTCCCAAGCGTGCTTTAGGAATTCTTCTCTCGTGATATCTTTTTTGCTGATGCCTTCAGACTTCAATTTCGCTACAACTTTCGCTTCGGTTGCGATTGATGCGTGATCCGTTCCCGGAACCCAACAAGCATTGAAACCTTGCATTCTCGCTCTTCTGACCAAAACATCCTGAATGGTATTGTTCAACATGTGACCCATATGAAGAATCCCTGTCACGTTTGGCGGCGGAATTACAATCGTATAAGGTGGTCTGTCATCCGGTGTTGAGTGAAAATATTTGTTTTCCAACCAGAAGTCGTACCATTTTTGCTCAGTTTCTTGTGGACTATATTTGTCAGCGATCTGCATTTCTTAAGTTATTTTTGGCTTATAAGTTGCAAAAATAAGATAATGTGAAAAAATTAACATCACATATTCAAATTATTTATAACTTTGTTCTTTAAAATTTAATTAAAACAAAAAAAATATGAAAAAGATTCTTGCAGGATTATTTATGACAGGAGCTTTGGCTTTTGCATCTGCACAAACAATCTCATTTGACAGAACAACTTTTGACTACGGAAATGTAAAAGCTGGAGCTGATGGACACAGATTTTTCACTGTAAAAAATACTGGTGATAAACCACTTATTATCAGCGAAGTAAAACCTTCTTGCGGATGTACTACTCCTGAGTGGAGCAAAGATCCGATCTTACCAGGAAAAACAGCGCAAATCAAAGTTGGGTACAATACAGGAATCAAAGGAGCTTTCAATAAGTTAATTGAAGTTTATTCTAATGATCCTGCAAACAATAGATCTGTACTTTACATCAAAGGTAATGTAGAAGATGTTGCTGCAGGTTCAAATACAATGGCTCAGGAAGCTAACCTAACCGTTGCTCCTGTAGCTACAGCGAAAGCAGTACCTGCAACAGCTAAAAGAACAGTAAAAAAAGAAGTTAGAAAAGTAGAGGCTGCTAAGTAAGTAGTAAATCTCACATATTTATAAACCGTCTCGTCTTATAACGAGACGGTTTTTTTATCTTTACACAAATCAACGATAATGAATTACAACTTCTCAGATGATTTTTTGATTAAAGAAAATTCGAAATTCGACATCAAAAAACAGGTTACAAAATATAGCGGAAAGATCAACAAGGATGAAGCAAAGCAGCTTCTGGAAATCGAAAAAGAGAAACTCCGTCTGCTGCAGGAAAAGCTCTATGCGGATGGAAGTCAATCCTTGTTAATCGTTCTGCAAGCAATGGATGCTGCAGGAAAAGACAGCTTGATAGAACACGTTTTCGGTGGTGTGAATCCACAAGGCTGCGAAGTCACGAGCTTCAAAAGTCCCAGCACGAAGGAATATTCACACGATTTTATCTGGCGACATTACTTAGCACTTCCTGCGAAAGGAAAAATTGGGATTTTCAACCGTTCACATTACGAGAGTGTTCTGGTTTGCAAAGTACATCCGGAATATAACCTCAGCGAGAAAACCTGGTCGGATGTGAAACAATTTGATGATAAATTCTGGGAAAATAGATATGAAAGCATCCGGAATTTTGAAAAGCACTTAGCGAATAACGGAACCAAGATCATCAAAATATTTCTAAACGTTTCCAAAGAAGAACAAAAGGAAAGATTTCTGGATAGAATCAATGAAGAGGATAAAAACTGGAAATTTGCTGAAGGCGATCTTACAGAAAGAGGCTTTTGGGATGATTATCAGAAAGCTTACGAGCAGGCAATCCAAGAAACTTCCACGGATTCTGCGCCTTGGTTTGTGATTCCGGCTGATCAGAAATGGTTTTCCCGAGTTGCGGCGATTCAAATTATTATTGATAAGTTAGAAGAGATGGATTTACAATTTCCAGAACTTTCCGGAAAAGAGAAAAAAGCTTTGGCAGAATCTAAAAATAAGTTGGAAAACGAGAAATAAGATTCTTAATCAATTATTAATTTTACGGAAAACCTCAGTTTTAGAAACATAAGTTATTTTAATATTGTGAAAAATAACGAAAGATAAAAATGGAAATCATTTACTTATTTATTGGCTCAATCATCGGTGGAATCTTGGTTTTCCTCTTGACAAAATCAAATTCCGTCAGCAAAAAAAACTTTAATGAAGCCAATGAAAAACTGATTCGCGCGCAGGAAAATGAACTCAATTATCAACAGAAAATTGAAGAGCTAAAACTTTCCAATCTTGAATTGACGAGAGAAAATTCATTGATCCAGAAAAGTAAGGAAGAATTACTTTTCACAAATGCGGAACTGAATGCACATTACAAAAACCTGCAGGAAAATCTGGAACATCAAAAAGAGGATTTTGTAAAACTTCAGGAAACGAATCGACTTCAGTTTGAGAAAACGGCAAATCAAATTCTGGAACAAAAGTCAGAGAAATTTACGCAACTCAATCAGAATCAGTTAAAGTTGATTCTTGAACCTTTTCAGGAGAAAATCAACGAACTGAAAAACACAGTGAATGAAACTTATGACAAGGAATCCAAAGAACGCTTCTCCCTCAGCGAAAAAGTACGCGAACTGAAAGACCTGAACCAACAGATTTCCGAAGACGCCAAAAAACTGACGCGCGCTTTGAAAGGCGAAAGCAAAACCCAAGGAAATTGGGGAGAAATGATTCTGGAAAGTATTCTGGAAAAATCAGGATTGAGGAAAAATCAGGAATATTTTATGGAGCACGAACTCCGGGATGAAAATAACAAAGCCATTTTCTCCGAATTTTCCGGTAAAAAAATGCGTCCTGACGCGGTTGTAAAATATCCTGACAACAGAAACGTCATTATCGACAGCAAAGTTTCTCTAACCGCTTTCTTGGAAATGACGGACGAAACGGATGCTGAAATTTTCACCCTCAAGCAGAATCAACATTTGCAGTCGGTCAAAAATCACATTTTGCAACTGAGTCAGAAAGCTTACGATGATTTTGACAGATCTTTGGACTTTGTGATGATGTTCGTGCCAAGTGAAGCTGCTTATATGACGGCTTTGCAAACCGACCCAAATCTTTGGAATTTCGCCTATGACAAAAGGATTTTATTATTGAGCCCAACCAACCTTATAACTTCTTTGAAATTGGTTCAAGATCTTTGGAAGCGCGAACATCAAAATCGAAATGCGATGGAAATTGCGGACAGAGGTGCAAAATTGTATGATAAATTTGTTGGCTTTGTTGATAATCTGGAACGCGTTGGAAAGAATATCGATCAGGCTAAGAATTCTTACAATGATGCTTTCAAACAGTTGAGTTCGGGGAATGATAATTTGATCATCCAGACTCAGAAGTTGAAAGGTCTGGGAATTAAGAACAAAAAAAATCTTCCTCAGGGTTTGGGAGGGGAAGATTTGTAATTTTTATAAGTTGTTATTTGTTCTCGCCGATCATCTAAATTTTCAGATTTTAAAACAAAATTTTGTCATTCCGTAGGAATCTCTACAAAGACAGTTTCGGTTCCTACGGAATGACAAACTGATTGTTTATTTTACTTTATTTTTTTGCATTCAATCTTTTTTGACAAAAGTTGTTTGGATGATAAAGCCCATAGCCCCGATAGTAGCGGTTACCCCACAGCAAGCGATGGGAAAAGCAGTTGGCGCGAGGAGTAATAGCGGATAGCGGGATCAAGCTCCTAAAAATCTTATCTGTTCAAAAGTTTTGCAACTTCGGGAGCGGCGTAGGTGAAGATCATATCGGCGCCGGCACGTTTGAAGCTGGTCAAACTTTCTATGAGCACTTTGTCGTTGTCCAGCCATCCGTTTTGAGCAGCTGCTTTCAACATCGCATATTCGCCACTGACTTGATAAACGGCGATTGGTTGAGTGATGAGTTCGCGGATCTTGGAAACGATGTCCAGGTAAGGCATTCCGGGTTTTATCATAATGATGTCGGCACCTTCGTCCACATCTTTCAAGGCTTCATCGATGGCTTCACGGGAATTATGGAAATCCATTTGGTAGGTTTTCTTGTCCGCCGGAATATCCTGATTGTCAACCGGTGCGCTATCCAAAGCACTTCTGAACGGGCCGTAGAACGCACTTGCATACTTGGCGGCGTAGGACAAAATTCCGACATCTGTGAATCCGTTTTCTTCCAGACCTTCGCGCATTGCCAGAACACGACCGTCCATCATATCGCTTGGTGCGAGAATGTCTGCGCCAGCTTCTGCAAGGGAAACGCCCATTTTTACGAGTGCTTCCACAGTGGAATCATTATCTATTTTTCCATTTTTGATGATGCCGTCGTGACCGTAAATGGAGTACGGATCCAACGCTACATCTGGCATAATAATGATTCCTGGAACAGCGTCTTTGATTGCTTTGATGGCCGTCTGCATCAATCCGTTTGGATTCCAGGCTTCTTTTCCTGTGTTGTCTTTCAGGTTTTCGGAAACCTTCATATAGAGATTGATCGCTTTGATTCCAAGGTCATAATTTTCTTTCACCGTCTTGACCGTAAGATCCAAACTTTGGCGAAAAACACCCGGCATAGATGAAATGGCTTCTTTTTTGTTATCACCTTCTGTAACGAACATTGGCAACACCAAATCGTTTGTTGTAAGGCTGGTTTCGCGGACTAGACTTCTGATAGAATCGTTGGTTCTGAGTCTTCTATTTCGTGAGATCATCTTTAATAATAATATTTATGCAAATTTAATTATACTTTTATGGATAGACTATTGCATAAGTAATTTATTTAAAATATATTTGTTGTAATTGTTTAAATACAGACTAAAGCGAATGAAAAAACTTTTATTCTTTATCATATTTACGGTAGTATCAGTAGGATTTTCGGGAGAAATGAAAGCACAGACTGCACGTACAATTTCTAACCAAAGAACCGATGATGGTGTTTTGGTGGCTTATCCTAATCCAACTAAGGATGTTTTGATGTTGAAATCAAAGGATCTTTCTGTTAAAATTAAAACAGTCACGTTCTTCTCTATTTTAGGAGCTCAGGTTGCTGAATATAACATCAACAGTAATAATACAGAATTGAGACTGGACAGATTGCGTCCCGGAAAATATCTAATGAGATATACTTTGGATGATAATACTCAAAAAATTACGCAGATCATCAAACAGTAGATGATTTGATTGATACCATACAATGCCGGCTTTTGCCGGCTTTTTTTATGGGATAATTTCAGTAAATTTGCCTTAACCTAGAAAATTTAATTATGAGAAAATCTTTACTTGTTCTTTCATTGATTTTTGTTCAATATTTTAATTCTCAATTCAGAAATTCGCTTTATGATGAAAATCAAATTAATGTTTCGTTGAAAGGCGGATTGGATTTTCCTTCGTATGACAATCAGACAAAATATATTGATTATAAACCGAATCTGAATCTCGGCATTTCTGCAGATTATTATTTTAATTGGATTGGTGTGGGAATAGATGCAGATTATCTTTCTAACAAAACTAAAAATTCTTATCCAACAGAGAATCTCTATTTAGGAGCTGCCATACTTTCGAATCCTACATTAACAGAAAACAATATCCAGCGTTATTTCTTTGGAATTGGTCCCAACTTTCGGTACGTAATTAATGATAACATGACTTTAACATTTAAATTGAAGGGCGGAATATCCAACATCAAAGGAGGCGAAACATCATTAATTTCAACCAATGGCGCAACAAATTACAATCTAAACTTCCACAATGGCTACGACGATAAAAATGTTTTGTCGGGGAAAGGTGAACTGGAATTCAACTGGTTTTTCTCTGAGAATTTTGGTTTGAATGTTGGCGGCTATTATCTTCAGCATTTTAAAACGAAAGATCTTGTTGCAAACGGAAGTTCTTCGGGTTATATTCCTTTTACATCAAACAACAATCAGAACCTGATTTCTCCTGCAAATGCTGAGATTATGACGTCGGCTTTGGATCACGAAATACATTCGGTGGGAGTTTTCGCCGGACTTACTTACAGATTTTCTCTTAAGAAGAAAAAACCTGAATATAATCTGACCGTCATTGCAAAAGATAAAGAAACGGGATTGGTTTTACCTGACACTTTCATTGAACTTTATAAAGACGGAAAGCGCAATTACCTGGCAAGAACCAATGCACAGGGTGTTGCGTTCTTCAAAAATATTAAGCCAGAAAATTACGAAATCAAAGGGAAGCTAAATACTATCGAACTCAATTCAACTAAAACCAATAAATCTGAATTTGTTAAAAATGCTACACTTAAAAAAGAAATCTCTACGGACAGCGACAAGTTCTTCGTAAAAGGCCAGGTCAACATCTGTAACTCAAAAAATCCGCTGAGGGATGTGACCGTTGTCATTAAAAATAATGATTCAGAACTAGTTCAGGAAATAAAAACCAATCTAGAAGGTAAATTCTATTTCAAAGCAGATAAGAATTCGACTTATAATATTTACGGAAAAAAAGGAAACTACTTCTCACAAACTGAAACTGCAACTTCCAAAAATGTTGACCGAAGCAATACGTTGTTTCTAAATCTTCAAGTCTGTATGGAAGAAACGAGTTGTGGAAAACCGATTAATCTGAAAAACATCCATTATGATCTGGACAAATTTTTCATAAGAAAAGATGCTGAAGCCGAACTGAATAAGATGTTCCAGTTTATGAAAGATAATCCAAATGTAAAAGTAGAATTAGCTTCACATACAGATTCCAGAGCGTCTGATGATTACAATAGAACATTGTCCCAAAACAGAGCCAATGCGGCTGTTGAATATTTGGTGTCAAAAGGAATAGACAAATCAAGATTAAAACCAATCGGTTACGGAGAATCTCAACTCCTAAATAAATGCAGTAATGACGTAGATTGTACAGAAGAGCAGCATCAAATCAATAGAAGAACTGAGATGAAGGTTGTTTGTCCTTGATAAAGAAAAAGCTTTTATAGATTATAAATCCGATAACAGCGCCTGTGGTATTCAGTATAATATCATCTACATCAGCAAATCCTCTTTTGAAATAGTACTGAGAAAACTCAACAATATTAATAACAATAAAAAAAGTCACAAATAACCAAATAAATCTGTTGAGTTTTGGGTAGAGAATTCCCAGAAAACCATAAGGAATGAACAGAATTATATTACCAAAGATATTTTTAAAAGCTTCTGTTTTATCCCATAGTACAACATTTGTTAAATAATTATTAATTGTATCAAATGGAATCATTTTAATTTCAAACGGAATTTTAGGAGCATCACGAAAGGTTGCAAAAAATAGTAAATATAATATCCAAACGGTATAAACATTGATAAAAGGAGGATAGAACTTATAAAGTAGTTTATTCATTAATGAGATAGTGAGTTAATAATATAATATAAAGTAAAGTAAAAATATTCAAAATAATGCACACACACAAAGTAAAAGCCTTCGGAACCGAAGCTCCTGAGAACGATCTGGAACTATTGACCATAGAAAGAAGAGAAATCCAGCCGAAAGATGTAGAAATTGACATTCTGTATTGCGGCGTTTGCCATTCGGATCTGCATACTGCGAGGAATGACTGGGGCGGATCTGCTTATCCCGTTGTTCCCGGTCACGAGATCGTTGGGAGAATCACCGGCGTTGGAAGCGAAGTTACCAAATTCAAAGTTGGCGACCTTGCAGCTGTAGGTTGTATGGTTGATTCTTGCAGAACCTGCAGCAGCTGTGCACAGGACTTGGAACAATTTTGTGAAAACGGTTTCACAGGAACTTACAACAGCAAAGACAAATATATTGAGAATCAAAGAACTTACGGCGGTTACTCAGAATCTGTGGTTGTAGACGAGCATTTCGTTCTCCACGTTCCGGAAAACTTAGACTTGGCAGCCGTAGCACCACTTCTTTGCGCAGGAATCACCACTTGGTCACCTTTGAAACATTGGAATGTGAATGAAAATTCTAAAGTAGCAGTAGTTGGTCTGGGCGGATTGGGACATATGGCTATCAAATTGGCAAAAGGCTTGGGAGCGCACGTTTCACTATTCTCCAGAAGCAACGGGAAAATCGAAGATGCTAAGAAATTAGGCGCAGACCAGGTCATTATTTCTACAGATGAAGACGAGATGAAAGCTGCACTTAACAAGTTTGATCTCATCATCGACACTGTTCCGTATGAGCACGATATCAATCCTTACATGCAGACATTGGCTGTGAATGGAACTTTGGTTCTTGTAGGATATATCGGCGAGTTCGAAAACGATTTTGTGAGTACAAAACCAATGATCTACAAAAGACGTTCGGTAGCGGGTTCTTTAATTGGTGGGATCAAAGAAACTCAGGAGATGCTGGATTTCTGTGGCGAGCAAAACATCGTTTCTGACATCGAGATCATCAAAATACAGGACATCAACGACGCTTACGAAAGAATGCTGAAAAGCGATGTAAAGTACAGATTCGTGATTGATATGAAGAGTTTGAAGGATTAACTTCAAACACTTAATATAAAAAAGGAAGCGCAGATTTTGTGCTTCCTTTTTTGTTTAAAGATAAAAATCTACTTGGTGAATCATTTAATTCAACTTGATGAGTTTTTTAAATCAACTTGATGAATTAGAGAAATCAACTTGATGAGTTTGGTTACCTCTGCAAATGCCCTGTTCATAAGACTTATAAAAGGGCAATTTTTGAACTTAAAATTGAACTGAAAACTTATCTTTTTTGTTTTAACACAGGCTTCAAAGTTTTTAGTTTCCCATCGATTTTGTCCTTAATTTTTAAATCCAAAATATCAGCAACAATGGGGTAAACATTTACATTTTCAAATTCATCAATCGTAAGATCACTTTTGAATGCCGGTCCCCAAGCCAGGAAAGTAGCGTTCATTTCGGGAACTAATTTGGGATCATAACCGTGTTTTCCGGAAGAAGTTTTTTGTCCTTTTTCAAGAAAAACTTTCGGAGCTTTAGGAATTAAAAGAATCTGTCCGATTCTATGATATTGATCGTCTCTTGTGGCAAAGTGCAGATATTTTGGAAGTTTCTTATCGAGATACACCTCGTAATCATTACTTTTATTCGCTTTTAATGCCTTAAAAACGGATTTGACTTCTTTCGGATTTTTGACATAAACTCTGAGTAAAGTCTGGGAATTATAATAATCAAAACGATCTTTATTGAGAAGGATTTGTGGAATCTCCAATGGATTTCCGCCATCTACCTGAATCATTCCGTGATCCGAAACGAAAATGAAATTGACATTCTTAAGACCCAAATCATTCACTTTCTGCACCAAATTTCCGATCGCATCATCAATCAGATGAACTGCGTCTTCGGTTTCTTTAGAGTCGGGACCGAAATGATGTCCGGCGCCGTCAACTTCAGGAAAGTATAGCGATATGAAATGTGGTCGTTGCGTTTCAGGAAGCTTCAGCCAGTTGATGACTTTCTCAACTTTCTCCGACGGTTTGAATTTTTCGTGATAATGATAATAATAAGTTGGTCGGATTCCTCCCGCATCACTTGCAGAACCTACCCATTGCAAAGAAGCCGAAATCATTCCCTGCTTTTCTGCCAATGCCCAAAGCGGAGTTCCGCCGTACCAGCTTCCGTCTTCTGCATTTTCCTTATTACTCATTGCATATTTTTTCTTCGTTTGATAATCATAGAAAAAATTATCAATCAAACCGTGATGCGAAGGATATAATCCCGTAATCAGACTCCAGTGATTGGGGAAGGTAATACTAGGATAACTCGGAATCATCGCTTTGGCCTGAACACCTGAATCTGAATATTTCAGAAGATTCTCAGCGTTGTACTTCTTCGCATAATCATATCTGAAACCGTCTGTAGAAATCATGATGACGTAAGGTTTTGTCATCGCCTCTTCATTATTCAAACGATTCGGAATAATAACTTGCGCTGTGTCTGCAATCCCTTTTTGAGCATTAATTACAATTGATAAAATAAGCAGGAAAATTGCGAAGGATTTCTTCATTAGAATAAATATTTTGGCAAAGGTAAACCCAGTAATTTTTAGCTGAAAGAATGAAGCATTAATAAAATATTAATCATAATCTGATGCTCACTCCTTACTTTTAAAAAAAATCCCGTCTCGTAATAAAACGAAACGGGATAATTTATGTTAAGAGAAAATCTTAAGCTTGTACGTTGTTACCTCCAACTACGAAAGGCTCCAATTCTTTGATTTCTCCGAATTGCTGCTCATAGTTAGTGATGTTTTGCTGAAGTGCAGCCAATACTCTCTTAGCGTGAAGTGGCGCAAGAATTACTCTTGAACGCACGTTCGCCTGCTGTACACCTGGCATCAATTGGATAAAATCCAATACGAATTCTGATGGAGAATGGTTTACTAAAGCTAGGTTTACATATACTCCAGCTGCGATCACCTCGTTTAGTTGGATGTTGATGTTGTTTGGATCTTGATTTTGGTTGTTGTCCATTTTTGTTTTGTTATTTTTTTATTTAAAATTTGAGGTTGTGAAAATATAAAAAATAATTCCAAACCTCAAATTTCATTTTGATTAATTTTAGTTGATGTCCTCGAATTCTTTTCTAGAACCTACGATCACATTTTGGTAATCTTTAAGACCTGTACCTGCAGGGATTCTGTGTCCTACAATAACATTTTCTTTCAGACCTGTCAGGAAGTCGATCTTACCAGATACTGCTGCTTCGTTTAGAACCTTAGTCGTTTCCTGGAACGATGCTGCAGACATAAATGATTTGGTTTGAAGTGCCGCTCTTGTAATACCTTGCAGTACAGAAGTTGCAGTTGCAGGAAGTGCTTCTCTTACTTCTACCAATGCCTGATCTTCACGTCTCAGTTTCGAGTTCTCATCTCTAAGTTCTCTGGCTGTGATCATCTGTCCTGGTTTGAATTCTTTCGAATCTCCCGCTTCCATTACTACTTTCAGACCAAATACTCTGTTGTTCTCTTGCAAGAAGTCGTATTTGTGTTCCAAAGCACCTTCCAGGAATTGTGTATCTCCTCCATCCACAATCGATACTTTTGTCATCATCTGACGAACAATGATCTCGAAGTGTTTGTCATCGATCTTCACCCCTTGAAGACGGTAAACCTCCTGAATTTCATTAACCAAATATTCCTGAACCGCAGTTGGACCTTTGATTTTCAAGATATCATCTGGCGTTACAGAACCGTCGGAAAGTGCGCCTCCTGCGTACACGAAGTCATTTTCCTGAACAAGGATCTGGTTGGATAATTTAACCAAATATTTCTTGATCTCTCCAGTTTTAGCTTCCACGATAAGCTCACGGTTACCTCTCTTGATTTTACCATAAGAAACTACACCGTCAATCTCTGTAACAACCGCTGGGTTGGAAGGATTTCTAGCTTCGAATAACTCGGTAACTCTCGGAAGACCTCCGGTGATATCCCCTGCTTTCGCAGATTTTCTTGGGATTTTGATTAGGACTTTACCAGCCTTAATTTTCTCACCATCGTTTACCATAATGTGGGCGCCTACCGGTAAGTTGTAACCTTTTTGCTCTACACCTTTGGAGTCAACAACTTTAAGGGTAGGAACGGCTTTTTTATTTCTAGATTCAGAGATTACTTTCTCTTCGAAACCGGTCTGCTCATCGATCTCCAATACGAAAGAGACACCTTGGATAATATCCTCGTACTCTACCTTACCAGAGTTCTCTGCAATGATTACCGCGTTATAAGCATCCCACTTCGCGATCATATCTCCTTTTTTCACTTTATCACCTGGTTGTACAAACAACTCGGATCCATAAGGAACGTTGGCAATCATAATCGGTGTTCTAGCTTCATTATCTGCTACCAAACGGAATTCTGTTGAACGGGAAACAACGATATCTGCTGACTCTCCATTTTCGCCTTCCGATTTAATAGTTCTAACCTCATCCATCTCAACAATACCATCACGTTTTGCAACGATGCTTGGATTTTCTGAGATGTTATTTGAAACCCCACCCTGGTGGAAAGTTCTCAATGTCAACTGAGTTCCCGGCTCACCGATAGACTGGGCAGCGATTACACCAACAGCTTCTCCCATGTGGATTCCCTTACCTGTTGCAAGGTTACGACCGTAACATTTCGCACAGATACCTTTTTTAGCCTCACAAGTCAATGGAGAACGAACCTCAACAGCTTCGATTCCAGCTTCCTCGATCTGCTTAGCCACTGCTTCTACGATCAACTCATCTGCTTGTGCCAGGATCTCATCCGTTTCCGGGTGATAAATATTGTGAAGCGAAACTCTACCAAGAATTCTCTCAGCGATTTTTTCTACGATATCATCGTTTTTCTTAAGTGCGGTAATTTCTGTACCTCTAAGTGTTCCACAGTCTTGTTCTGTAATGATAACATCCTGTGCAACATCCACCAATCTTCTGGTCAAATAACCGGCATCGGCAGTTTTAAGAGCGGTATCTGCAAGACCCTTACGAGCACCGTGGGTAGAGATAAAGTATTCCAAAATTGACAAACCTTCTTTAAAGTTTGCAAGAATCGGGTTTTCAATAATCTCAGCACCTACAGAACCAGCTTTTTGTGGTTTTGCCATCAATCCCCTCATACCAGATAACTGACGGATCTGTTCCTTAGAACCCCTCGCACCAGAATCAAGCATCATATATACAGAGTTGAAGCCACCTTGATCTACCTTCATTCTGCTCATAATCATTTCGGTAAGGCTGGCGTTGGTATTAGTCCAAACGTCAATTACCTGATTATAACGCTCTGTATCTGTGATAAGACCCATATTATAGTTAGCCTTAATTTCATCAACAGTTTCGATAGAAGTCGCGATCATTTTCTTTTTCTCAACCGGGATCACGATATCTCCAAGACTAAATGAAAGTCCACCTTTGAATGCGTTTGCATATCCAAGATCTTTCATATCATCTAAGAACTTCACCGTCGTTGGGAAATCTGTGTCTGCCAATACCTGACCAATGACGTTTCTAAGAGATTTCTTAGTCAATAACTCATCGATATAACCAGAAGCTTTCGGTACGATCTGGTTGAATAAAATTCTACCAACTGTCGTAGGGAATAACTTCGTTGTAATGACACCATTTTCTTTGATCGGAAGACGACATCTTACTTTGGCATTAAGAGAAACTTGTCCCTCAGCATAAGCAATCTCTACTTCTTCCGGAGAATAGAAAGCAAGACCTTCGCCTTTTACTTTCATTTCATCTGTAGAATCCAGTTGTTTGGTCATAAAATACAGACCCAAAACCATATCCTGAGATGGTACTGTAATAGGAGAACCATTTGCAGGGTTGAGGATATTCTGAGAACCCAACATCAATAGTTGTGCTTCCAAAATAGCTTCCGGACCTAGAGGTAAATGTACCGCCATCTGATCTCCATCGAAATCGGCGTTGAAAGCCGTCGTTACCAATGGGTGAAGCTGGATTGCTTTACCTTCGATCATCTTCGGCTGGAATGCCTGGATACCAAGTCTGTGCAAGGTAGGTGCTCTGTTCAATAGTACAGGGTGACCTTTCATTACACCTTCCAGGATATCATAAACTACAGGCTCTTTTCTGTCGATGATTCTTTTAGCTGATTTTACAGTTTTTACAATTCCTCTCTCGATCAGTTTTCTGATGATGAATGGTTTGTAAAGCTCTGCAGCCATATCTTTCGGGATACCACACTCGTGAAGTTGAAGACTAGGTCCTACAACAATTACCGAACGAGCGGAGTAATCTACCCTCTTACCAAGTAAGTTCTGACGGAAACGACCTTGCTTACCTTTCAATGAATCAGAAAGGGATTTCAATGGTCTGTTTGATTCAGATTTTACGGCAGAAGATTTTCTTGTATTATCGAATAATGAATCTACTGATTCCTGAAGCATACGCTTCTCATTTCTCAAGATCACTTCCGGAGCTTTGATCTCCAATAGTCTTTTCAGACGGTTGTTTCTGATGATTACCCTTCTGTAAAGGTCATTCAAATCAGAAGTTGCGAAACGTCCTCCATCCAATGGAACCAATGGTCTCAATTCTGGTGGTATTACAGGAAGCACACGCATGATCATCCACTCAGGCTTGTTGATCATTCTTGTATTGGCACCTCTCAATGCTTCTACAACATTTAATCTTTTAAGAGCCTCGGTTCTTCTTTGTTTAGAAGATTCGTTGTGCGCTTTGTGTCTTAGATCGAATGATAAAGAATCAAGGTCGATTCTTTTCAACAATTCTTCAACCGCTTCTGCTCCCATTTTTGCAAGGAATTTGTTCGGGTCAGAATCATCAAGATATTGATTTTCTACAGGAAGCGTTTCCAGAACGTCCAGATATTCTTCTTCTGTAAGAAATTCTTTGTCATCAAAGTCAGAACCGTCTGCTTTCTTAGCAATACCTTGCTGGATCACGACGTATCTTTCGTAATAGATGATCATATCCAATTTCTTGGAAGGAATACCTAGTAAATAACCGATTTTGTTTGGCAAAGAACGGAAATACCAGATGTGCGCTACAGGAACAACCAGACCGATGTGTCCGATTCTTTCTCTACGTACTTTTTTCTCTGTTACTTCTACCCCACATCTATCACAAACGATCCCTTTGTAACGGATACGTTTGTATTTTCCACAAGCACACTCGTAATCCTTTACAGGACCAAAGATCTTCTCGCAGAACAATCCATCTCTTTCAGGCTTGTGTGTACGATAGTTAATCGTTTCTGGTTTTAAGACCTCTCCTCTCGATTCCTGAAGAATGGATTCCGGTGAAGCTAAACCAATAGTGATTTTAGTAAATCTACTTGTTTTATTTTTATTTGACATTTTTTATTTTGATTAAAAGATTAAAAGATTGAAAGATTTAAAAATTACTTTCGTTCTTGTCGTCTTGGAGTTAATTAATGTTTTAATTTTTTAATAATTAATCTTTTAATTTACTCCTCCAATCTTACATCAAGTCCAAGACCCTGTAACTCGTGAAGTAATACGTTGAAAGATTCCGGAATACCTGGTTCAGGCATTGCTTCTCCTTTCGCGATCGCTTCGTAAGTTTTTGCTCTACCAATCACGTCATCTGACTTCACAGTCAAGATCTCTCTCAAGATATTGGATGCTCCAAAAGCTTCTAGAGCCCAAACCTCCATCTCTCCAAATCTCTGACCTCCAAATTGCGCTTTACCTCCTAATGGCTGCTGCGTAATCAATGAGTATGGTCCGATAGAACGTGCGTGCATTTTGTCATCTACCATGTGTCCCAGTTTCAACATATAGATCACACCTACCGTTGCAGGCTGCGTAAATCTCTCTCCGGTTCCACCATCATAAAGATATGTGCTACCATATTTAGGAACGCCAGCTTGTTCTGTGTATTCTGTGATCTGCTCTAGAGTTGCTCCATCAAAGATTGGTGTTGCGAACTTAAGTCCTAGTTTGGTACCAGCCCATCCAAGAACAGTTTCGTAGATCTGACCAATGTTCATACGGGAAGGTACCCCAAGTGGATTCAATACGATATCTACTGGTGTTCCATCCTCAAGGAATGGCATATCCTCTTCACGAACGATTCTTGAAACGATACCTTTGTTACCGTGACGACCAGCCATTTTATCTCCAACATTCAATTTACGTTTCTTAGCGATGTAAACTTTAGCTAGTTTAATAATCCCTGCAGGCAACTCATCTCCGATAGACAATGCAAATTTCTCACGGTTTTTAACCCCTGCAAGATCGTTGTATTTGATCTTGTAGTTGTGAACCAATTGTTTGATCAATTCATTCTTGTCAGAATCAACGGTCCAATCTGCACCACTGATATTGTTATAATCTTCAACATTTTGAAGTAATCTCAATGTGAATTTAGTTCCTTTGCTGATCACTTCTTCTTCAAGATCATTTTGTACACCTTGAGAAGTTTTGCCAGAAACCAAAGTATTCAATTTGTCGATCAAAGTATTTCTTAGACCGTCGAACTTAGCTTTGTAAGTATTTTCGATCTCTTCCAATTTGATCTTCTCTTCGCTTCTTTTCTTTTTGTCTTTGATATTTCTGGAGAACAATTTTTTGTTGATCACAACTCCTCTCAGAGAAGAATCTGCTTTCAATGAAGCATCTTTCACATCACCAGCTTTGTCTCCGAAGATCGCTCTAAGAAGTTTTTCCTCTGGTGTTGGATCAGATTCACCTTTTGGTGTGATTTTCCCGATAAGGATATCACCAGGCTTCACTTCTGCCCCGATTCTGATCATACCATTCTCATCAAGATCTTTGGTAGCTTCTTCAGAAACGTTAGGAATATCTGCTGTCAGTTCTTCCATACCTAGTTTGGTATCTCTAACTTCAAGAGAATATTCGTCAACGTGGATTGATGTAAACCAGTCCTCACGAACTACTTTTTCATTGATTACGATCGCATCCTCAAAGTTGTAACCTTTCCAAGGCATGAAGGCTACCACTAGGTTTCTACCCAATGCCAACTCTCCGTTTTCAGTCGCGTAACCGTCGCAAAGTACTTGTCCTTTTTCTACTACATCACCTACTCTTACGTTTGGTCTTAGTGTAATAGTTGTACTCTGGTTGGTTTTTCTGAACTTGGTCAGTTTATAAGTTTTAGTTGCAGAGTCGAAGTTAACTAGATCGTCCTCTTCGCTTCTTTCGTATTTGATCGTGATCTTCTCAGCATCCACATATTCTACAACTCCAGTTCCTTCTGCATTGATCAAAACTCTAGAGTCTCTAGCTACTTGTTTTTCCAAACCTGTACCTACAACTGGTGCCTGAGGATTCAACAATGGAACAGCCTGACGCATCATATTCGATCCCATCAACGCTCTGTTCGCATCATCGTGCTCCAAGAATGGAATCAATGAAGCAGAAATACCAGAGATCTGGTTTGGTGCAACATCGATCAGATCCACTTGTTGAGGCTCAACTACAGGATAATCTCCATCTAGACGAGCAATGATTCTGTCTGTTTGGAAAACACCATTATCATCCAACTCAACGTTTGCCTGAGCAATTACTTTGTATTCCTCATCCTCAGCATTAAGATAAGTTGGAGCAGCTTGTAGATCTACTTTACCGTCTTCAACTTTTCTATAAGGTGTTTCGATGAAACCAAGTGTGTTGATTTTCGCATACATTCCTAGAGAAGAGATCAAACCAATGTTTGGTCCCTCTGGCGTTTCAATCGGACAGATACGGCCATAGTGTGTATGGTGAACGTCACGAACCTCGAAACCTGCTCTTTCTCTTGATAAACCACCAGGTCCTAGGGCAGAAAGTCTACGCTTGTGCGTGATCTCTGATAGAGGATTGGTCTGGTCCATAAACTGAGAAAGCTGGTTGGTACCAAAGAATGAATTAATAACAGACGTCAAAGTCTTAGCATTTACCAAGTCAACCGGTGTAAAGATCTCGTTATCTCTAACGTTCATTCTTTCTTTGATCGTTCTAGCAATTCTAGAAAGACCTACCCCGAATTGTCCGGACAATTGCTCTCCAACAGTCTTGATTCTTCTGTTTGACAAGTGATCGATATCATCTACCTCAGCTTTTGAGTTAACTAGCTCAATCAAGTGTTTTACGATAGAGATGATGTCTTCTCTCGTCAATACTTGATTTTCTTGAGAGATGTTAAGACCCAATTTTTTATTAAGTCTGTAACGACCTACTTCACCTAATGAATATCTCTGCTCGGAGAAGAATAATTTTTCGATAATTCCTCTTGCAGTTTCCTCATCTGGTGCATCAGCATTTCTCAACTGACGGTAGATATATTCAACCGCTTCTTTTTCGGAGTTGGTTGGATCTTTTTGTAACGTGTTCTGGATGATAGAGAACTCGCTGCTATTTTCTTTGTGGATCAAGATCGACTTAACGCCAGAATCCAAAATAACGTCAAGGTGTTCTTTTTCAAGAATCGTCTCTCTGTCTAGGATGATCTCGTTTCTTTCGATAGAAACTACCTCACCTGTATCCTCGTCTACGAAATCTTCAAACCAAGTGTTCAAAACTCTCGCAGCCAATGTTCTTCCTTCTACTTTTTTAAGCGCAGCTTTGGAAACTTTCACTTCCTCTGCAAGGTCGAAGATCTGAAGAATCTCTTTATCAGATTCGAAACCGATTGCTCTTAGCAATGTAGTTAAAGGTAATTTTTTCTTACGGTCGATATACGCATACATTACGTTATTGATATCCGTAGTAAACTCCATCCAAGATCCTTTGAAAGGGATAATTCTTGAATAGTAAAGTTTGGTACCATTTGCGTGGTAAGTCTGTCCGAAGAATACACCCGGAGACCTGTGTAACTGAGTTACGATAACACGCTCTGCACCATTGATGATGAATGAACCAGAAGGTGTCATATAAGGTACTGGACCTAAATATACATCTTGTACAACAGTCTGGAAATCTTCGTGTTCCGGATCTGTACAGTATAGTTTAAGTCTTGCTTTTAGAGGAACGTTGTACGTTAAACCTCTTTCAACGCACTCATCTATAGAGTAACGAGGAGAATCTACCAGATAATCCAGAAATTCCAAAACGAATTGGTTTCTAGAATCTGTAATTGGGAAATTTTCCTGGAACGTTTTGTAAAGTGATTCGTTCAAACGTTGCTCAGGAAGCGTGTCTAACTGGAAAAACTCCTTGAAAGACTGGATTTGGATGTCCAAAAAGTCAGGGGTGTCGATTCTACCTTTCGCAGTGGAAAAGTTGATTCTTTCCGTTCCTTTCACTTTTTGTGTGGCCTGTGTTTTACTCATAAAATTATAAGAAAAAAATGGGTTAAAAAATATTTTGATTCACAAAAAATATCAGGAAAAACTTAAAAAACAAGATAAAAGGCAAAAGGAAAAAGTGTTTTGGCGCGCACGTGAGACCTTGGCTTTTAACTTATTAATTTGATTCTTCCTAAGAGCAACACCGGTATATCTTTTCACGGTGTAGTGCAAAATATTTTATTTTTTTTGGTTTGAAATAACGGTACCATTAAACAGAAAATGCCCTTCCATTAAGATGAAAGAGTATTCGTTATTTAAAGTATAATATTAAGTCGCGCCAAAAGATGATGCAAATATACTGAAAGTCATTTAACTACACAAATAAATAATCACTCCAGAATGAAGTGATTATTATGAATTGAAATTAAAATCTTATGGTTTCCAGAAGCTCCATACTGTTCCGTTGAAGACCGCCAGTTGATTTGCAACTGTATCATAAATCATCATTCCCGGCGATGGATTTACAATTGCTGAATAAGTTGTTTTAGGAAGTATCATTGCCTTGTTGATATCCGCCAATACTAAAATCCCAGATGTTGGATCTGTATCTGGAATGCCTCCAATCTGGGTTTTTGCACTTGGAAAATCTGTTAATAATGGTGAATTTTGCAGACTGGTATCAACTGTGCCAGTTGTGTCTACAGATAGATCTTTCCATCCGGAAGCTAGCTTTACCTTTACTTTTTTGTCAGCCGTATCATAAACTAAAGTACCATTTACAGCTCCCGTAACTCCACCTGCCGAGGTTACCCAAGGTAGAATAATGCCTTTATTCCCAGCTCCAAACTCCAACGAGATACTTGGATTAGGTGTGATGTTGTCTGACAGTGTACTTATGGATGTTTTTCCTATTGCGACTTGCGAAAATATAGATATTGAAACAAGTAACAGACTTGATATAATTATTTTTTTCATTTTATAATTCTTTATTTGAAAAGTTTAAAGAGTGCTATCAGAACTTTGATGATTCTGACAGCACTTGCTGATATTAAGGGCAGGTCTGCGTATTAAAACATTTCCACCCAGCAGATGTCCCATTTGTATTAATTTTTAAGCAATCTGCCTCTGCATCATAGACCATCATTCCTATTACCGGATTTGCAATGGCATTTACTGCAGCAGTTGTAGGTATTCTATTAATTACAAATCCTTTGGTTTTAGCTTCTAAAACTGTCCAAGCTCCATTTCTTACCATTGGCCAATTTCCGTTTTCTGTTCCAGCTCTTCCAAGTGCAGTAATACCATGGTTGGTTGGCTCTGGAGTTCCTGTTGTAGTAGCTGGTTTATAACAGAATAAACAGACTGCTGCTTTTACACCTGCATCTGCAGAACTTCCGGCAGTTTGTCCACTAGCTCCAACAATTACAGGAACGCCATTGGAATCTACCGTATTTCCTAAATTTTGGTTAGAAGCAGTTGAACCTGAACCTACAGTAACTGTTCCGCTTGCTGCGACTACACTTGAAAGTGGCAAGTTATTACCGCCCTCTAAGGCATCTAAACAGCCGTCGTTATCGGAATCTAAGTCTAAATAATTCGGGATTCCATCATTATCAAGATCCGAACAAACATCTGCAATTATATTACCTATGGCCCAATCATCACCTCCACTACTCATTCTGAACGACAAAACAGCGCTTTCTGATCCAGAGTAAGGTATACCTAATATTATATTCCTAAATGTTAGACCAGTTGCGACACCTGAAGTACCGAAAGTTGTAAAATTACTTGTTACTCCGGAAGCAAAACTTGCAGTAACATTGTTGGTATTTCGTAATGTTCCATTTGTGAAAGTTGCATAAACTACTCCTCCAATTAAGATTTCTAATTTGGCGGTTTCTCCTGAAGCGTTATTAAGGTCTCCAGCTCCCAGTTCCAAGGACATTGTTAATATTCCATTAGGAAGTCTATTCAATTTCGTAATTGTTTGTGATAGGCTACTATTAGTCAAGTTATCAGTATCATTTCTTGCTCTGTTTGCTGTAGTACGATACCAACCTGTACCAACAGTCCAACTACTTAGATCTGTAAGAAAACCTCCATTAACAACTGTATTAGTACCTGCACATTCTTTCACGTCTAAAATACCATCGTTATCGTCATCCAAGTCGCAAAAATCGTAAATACCATCTCCATCAGAATCTATTGTTCCGCAAGCAAGGGGTCCACCACAAAGCGCACTATTTAAAGTCACGTTTACAAATCTTGTTACACAAGAACTCCAGGTGATTTTACAGGTATAGGTTCCATCGTAAGAACTGTTATAATTTGCGATAGAGTATATCCTGCTGTTAGAAACTACGGTTCCTTGCGGGTTTATCCACTGGTATGCTGCGCCAGAATAATAAGGCATCGTTAAAGCATAAGGTGCATTCGGGCAAGGTTGCAGCGTATTACTGGCTGATAAGTTACCCATTGTTTTTATCTGAATGGTTGTATTTGCATTCGTACCACAAGCATCCGATAAATTCACCTCATAAATAGTATTTGCAGTTAAGTTATTAATCTGTATGCTTGAACTTGAAGTAGTAATTGTAGTATATGCAGAACCAGAACCTTGAACCCTGTAGGTTACTGTATATGGAGCTACTCCGTTAAGATCTATATAAGCAGATCCTGTAGAAAGTGGATTACCAGAAGCATCTTCACAAATTACACCTACTGCAGAACCAATTGAAGCTCCGGCTGTACTATTGGTGATCACAACAGTGCTGCCTGGAATATAATAATATGTTGAAGGTGTACTACAAGGACGTACAGATAATCTGGTAATGTAAGTTCCTGGTGCTATATTATTAAAATTACCGGTCGCATTTGATGCTATTACTGTTCCTGTACTATCTAATAATTCAACAGAATAAGGATAAGCGCCATCGTAAAAAAGATTTGATGAAATACTTCCTCCACTATTACAAGTAGAAACAGCAGTAGAACTTAGACTTTGATCTAAAACATCTGTACTATTGCTTATCGTAAAGGTTCCTGTGTGAGGTACCCCACAACTGGTATAGGAAACCGTGTAAGTTCCGACAGTTAAATTTGTCCAGCCCCAATATTGGTCATCAACGCGAATAGCATTTACACCTACATTAGATGGTCCTGCTGTAATTGTTACTACTGCATTGTTACTATTTGGCAAATATCCGGAAATTGCTATAGTAGCCTGGATGGTTCCTGTCTGTGTAAGCGCCATTGCTCCTCCTTCACATCTCCATTTTGTTTTTTGATACAAAGATAAAACAGGTGCACCTGCTGCCACTGGACTATTAATTGTTTTGGTCAATGAATTTGCCGGTGAACAAGGATCTGAAACCGTAATGGTATAAGTATCAAGAGGTAGACCTCCTAAAGTCCAGATAGTTCCACTAAAAACTGGAGCGCCAGGATTGACAATTACCCCTGCAGAATTTTTTACTACAATTGTCAGTGGATACCTCCAATAATATTGATCTGCAAAATTAATGGATAAGGTTTCAGTTTCACTTGCTCCACAACCAGTGGTAGATGCTGATGGAAAAAAGCTCAAAAATTCAGGGTTTCCGTTAGGATCGGTAAGATCGTGGGTATAAGTTACAGAAGCACCACAAGCATTAGTTGCAGTAACATAATACTTATGAGAAGCACTCGGTGTATAATTAAAATAACTTCCCGTATAAAAACCATCAAAAATTACTGCTCCCGTAGCATTATCAGCTTGTATTTTTAGTTTAATACCGGGAGCTGGTATATAATTTGATTCTGTGGCATTACCATTTGTAAGGCCATTTGTAAGATACCATAAAGACCCTTCAACCTGTGTAGAGCCGCAAATTTCTTTGGATCTCCAATACAAACGGACAGGATCTACAGTCGGAGATATTGTTCTGGTAAATGTACTGAAACCTCCACAAGCATCTTTTACACGTACTTGATAAGTGCCGAAAGCAGTCACATTTTTTGTAGGACTTGCAGAATAGGAACTTAATGAATCATCATAACCAGCATTACTATTCAAAATTATTGAATATTGATAAGGCGTAGTTCCACCAGTAACTCCATTTACGGTAATAATACCACCCGGTGTAAAATTGGTACAAATATTCGTTACAGAAATATTTGCATTCGTAATCGGCACATAATTGTCTGCAACCGTAATCGGAGAATTATTAGAATACACGATACTGTTATCTATCGAGCAGACCAATTTGACCTGATAATCTGTTCCTGGCTGCAGAGTTGAAAAAGTAAAAGGACTGGCAGGATTTACAACAGATTGTAGTATTGTTCCTCCTTTAATTAACTGAATAGTTGTATTTGCAGCAGAAGTAAAAGTTGCTGTAATTGTTCCATTTCCGCTACAAGTATTTGCTGTAGTTGTGGTAGTTGTGGTGGCACTATTTGTAGCGGCACATTGCGCATTAACTCGTACGCTAAAGTACATCAGTAGCAGCACTACTGATAGTGAAAAAAGTTTTTTCATTGTTTTTGTGTGTTTTGTGTTTTGTGTTTTTGTTTTTGTTTTTGTTTTTGTTTTTAGTTTTTAATTATTTTCTTCCTACTAGATGTTCCATCTGCAAAATAAATTTTTGTAAAATAATTTCCTTTTGGAAATTCGCTGATCTTAATATGGTTCCCTTTTATTGATTTTAAAAGTCTCCCATCCAAAGTATAGAATTCAACCAAATGAATTTTCTTATCTGTTTTTATATTTAGAACATCATTTACAGGATTAGGAAAGGTTATTATACCATTATCATTAATCCCTTCAGCCATTCCAAGTACCAGATTGTCAGTAGTAATTTTTACATCATCTACCAGCAACGCTGATGCTTCCTGAGTTATACAATGTATACCGACCCGGATAGTCTGTCCGGAATAAGAATCTAAATTATAAATGAAATTTCTCCAATTACCATCGATATTAAGGTTTTGGGAAACCAATTGGTAAGGAAGTGTATTGATGATCGTAAAATCTGAACTTGCAGTCGGATTTCCAGAACCTACATACACTCCAATTTGAAATCTCTCGTCACCATAAGAACTCGAAAGTGATTTGAGATACATAGAAATTTTATTCCCTGATGCCCCCAAGGTTACCGCCGGTGTGATCAGCCAGTCATTATTACCTTGAAAGGACTGTACCATTTGTCCCGCCCAGCTTGCAGCATATTTTTGCCCACTTCTTGCGTTGAAGTTTCTGAAGTCTCCTGTTGCTCCCGTGAAATCATTGGTAGCATTAGATTGCGAAAAATTAAAAATTTGGTATGCCATCTTTGCGCCAGCATTCGGCCAAGCTGCAACCCAGTTGACAGGCGGCGCGGGATCTCCGCCGATTGTTTTAGTTGTAGATAGTTGATCGAGATCCAAAAATCCCCACTGTCCCAAATCGGTGACGGTAAAATCGGGATAGGATTCAAAATCTTCATTTAACAGAACGGTTTGTCCATTATTAATGTTAAACATCAGTAGACAAAAAGCAAATAAATTTTTTTTCACACTTTATAATTAAAAATTAATAGAGGTTTGCAATAATAAACTCATAATGTTGATTTTCACAAGGTATAGCCTATTCCAACTTGCGCATTCAGCTATCAAAAAAAGTTTTAAAACACCATACTTCCGAAAGTACAAACTAACAACTCTATCAACTTTGTTCTTTAAAATTTAAAAAGTTAGTAATAGAATATAATTTTGAAAATCTAAGACTTTAAAATGCTTTGCAAAGATAAAAATATTAATAATAAAACAATAAAAAATACATAAAACAACAAAATAAAAATTATTTAATTAAAATAATTCACATCTATTAACTTATTTACAATAATAAAAAAATATCTTTACAGAAGAGACAACATAATTTAAATATTATTAATCTATCTATGTTAAGAAATAGATTTTTGGACAAAAAAAAACGCCCAAACCTAAGTTTGGGCGTTTATATTTTGGATGTAAACCAGAATTATTTCAATTCTACTTCAGCACCAGCTTCTTCAAGTTGTTTCTTAAGAGCTTCAGCTTCGTCTTTAGATACACCTTGCTTGATTGCAGCAGGAGCACCATCTACCATATCTTTAGCTTCTTTAAGACCTGCACCAGTTAAATCTTTTACCAATTTAACAACTGCTAATTTAGAAGCACCAGCAGCTTTAAGGATTACGTCGAATTCTGTTTTTTCTTCAGCAGCTTCTCCACCACCTGCAGCAACTACTACTGCAGCAGCAGCTGGCTCAATTCCGTACTCATCCTTAAGGATAGCAGCTAATTCGTTTACGTCTTTTACTGTTAAGTTTACTAGCGTTTCAGCTAAATTTTTTAAATCTGACATTGTTGTAATGTTTTTTGTTGATTATTGATTGATTTTTTTGAGTTCTAATTATTCAGCAGCTGGAGTTTCGTCAGTGCTTTCTGCAGTTGGAGCTTCTGGAGCTTCAGCAGCAGGAGTTTCTTCTACTGCAGGAGCTGCTTCTTCAGCGCTTGCTTCTCCAGCTTCAGATTTGTTTTGAAGAGCAGAAACAACTCTTTGGATTGGAGACTGAAGTAATCCGATGATTTCACCGATCATTTCTTCTCTAGACTTGATGCTTACTAGAGCGTCTAGGTTCTCGTCACCAACATAGAAAGTTTCCTGTACGAAAGCCGATTTAAGAGCTGGTTTCTCTTCTTTCTTTCTGAAATCTTTGATCAATTTTGCCGGAGCGTTAGCCGTTTCAGCAATCATCAATGCAGAGTTTCCTTTGAAAGTTTCGAACATCTCAGCGTAATCTACACCTTCGATCTGTTCCATTGCTTTTTGAAGCAATGTGTTCTTCACAACTTTTACTTTGATATTTTGTTTGAAAGCCTGTCTTCTGAAGTCAGAAGATTTTGCTGCGTTCAAACCTTGTAGATCTGCTACATAAACTACTTTTGCATCCTGAAGCAAGTCTTTGATCTCTTGTATTGCTACAACTTTTTGGTCTTTTGTCATTGTCTTAAGGATTATAATTAGTTAACAGATTTAGTATCAATTGCAATTCCAGGACTCATTGTAGAAGACAAATAGATGCTTTTTACATAAGTTCCTTTTGCAGCAGTTGGTTTCAACTTAATTAATGTTGAGATTAATTCAGCAGCATTTTCTTTAAGTTTAGCAGCATCGAAAGATACTTTACCAATACCTGCGTGGATAATACCATATTTATCTACTTTGAAGTCGATCTTACCAGCTTTCACCTCAGCTACAGCTTTTCCGATGTCCATAGTTACAGTACCAGACTTAGGGTTTGGCATAAGACCTCTTGGTCCTAAAACTCTACCCAAAGGTCCTAGTTTACCCATAACTGCAGGCATAGTCACGATAACGTCAACATCTGTCCAACCGTTTTTGATCTTAGTCAAATACTCGTCAAGACCTACATAGTCTGCACCAGCTTCTTTCGCTTCTGCTTCTTTGTCTGGAGTTACCAAAGCCAAAACTTTGATATCTTTACCAGTACCGTGAGGAAGAGATACAACACCTCTTACCATTTGGTTAGCTTTTCTTGGATCTACACCCAATCTAACAGCGATATCTACAGATGCGTCAAATTTTGCAAAATTTACTTCTTTTACCAAAGCAGACGCTTCGTCAAGATTGTAAATTTTATTTTTTTCCACTTTGCTTAAAGCTTCTTTTTGCTTTTTTGTCAATTTTGCCATTTCTTTAAGTTTTAAGCGTTAGTTGGTTTAGTTCCTGTTACTCTCAATCCCATAGATCTAGCAGTACCAGCTACCATAGAAATTGCAGGATCTACAGAGAAACAGTTAAGATCTCCCATTTTGTCCTCTGCAATCTTCTGAACCTGAGCCCAAGATACAGCACCTACTTTGTTTCTGTTAGGTTCTCCAGAACCACCTTTCAATTTTGCAGCTTCCAATAATTGGATTGCAACCGGAGGTGTTTTGATGATGAATTCAAAAGACTTGTCTTCATACACCGTGATAACTACCGGAAGAACTTGACCAGGTTTATCCTGAGTTCTACCGTTGAATTGTTTACAAAACTCCATGATGTTCACACCTGCAGAACCCAATGCTGGACCTACTGGTGGAGAAGGGTTGGCAGCGCCACCTTTCACCTGAAGTTTTACCATTTTAAAGACTTTTTTAGCCATTTTAATGTTTTGATTTGATTAATAAATAATTGAATGTGGAAGCATTAATTATTCGATATAAGTCACTTCGCATAAAAGAAGACCTATATTTCGGATTGCAAAAGTATAAATAATTTTTGAAATAGCAAACGGAATGTGTTGATTTTTAGAAATTTCTATTAATAATATTTAAATTAAGATCTTACTTAATATTTTAACCACATAGGCACATAAGTTTTATAGAGAAAAAATTAAGAACAATTAGATTTTCACTACCATTTTGTTGCCTTTCCTAATTAATTTCTATGTTTCTATGTGCCTATGTGCCTATGTGGTTTTATAGATTCCAATTGCAACAAAAAAACATCCCAGAACAAGCCCGGGATGAATCCTAATAAAAGTATGAAAAAATCTAATCTAAAATTCTAAAGTTATAGAACCTCTTACCGCAGCACCCATAATTGGTCTTGCCATAATGGTTGTAGTTCCTGCCTGCTGTGTTGCCGGCGATCTTGGATCTCCTTCCGTAAGTCCGATCGTATTGAAAACATTGGTTGCATCAACAGCAAATCTTATTTTTCCTAATTGATAAGATGTTCCTGCTCCCACTTCGCCGAATGATGGCAAAGTATCAAGATTGTTTTGATCCTGGAAACGCTTTCCATAATAATTATAACTCACGTAACTTCTCCATTCTTTGGTAATATTAACCGCCGGAGTGATATTGAAATATAATTTCGGCATTCTTCGAACGGTGTTTCCTTCAAGAGTACTGCTGCCTGCCAATCCAGTATATTTTGGATTCTGAAAAGTTCCGTTGAATGTCAAATCCAAAATATTATTGAAAAGTCTTGCATTTCCTTCAATCTCCAAACCATAGTTTTTGGTATCAGCAAAGGTATTTTCGGAGCTTCCGTCTGAGAATACATCCGTGAAGGAAAGATCTTTCAGTGTTGAATAGAAAGGAATGGCTCCGATGCTGAAATTACTTGTGTAATATTTGTAACCAACTTCAATCTGGTTTGTTGTCACAGATTTTAGAGGCTGATCAGGATTAGTCGTCGAGAAGTAATTATAGTAAGCTTCTTCATTCGGCGATCTGAATCCGTGAGAGAATCTACCATAAACTGCATTATTGGCATTAATCTTATAATTCGCCGCAGCCGTGTAAGACAATTTATCAATATCATACCTCCAATAAGTGTATTGATTTCCCAAAACGCTCATTCCATCATCTGCCGTTGTGGTTGAAAAACCGTGAACGCCGTCTGTTGTCAAACCGGAATTGTTAAGATTTGATGACGTTGTATTTGCAAAAAACCCTCTGTAGAAATCTCTGCTGTAACGCGCGCCAACATTAACATTTAAGTTATCAGTTACGTTATAATCGAAGTTTGCATAGATATCATTAAGACTTCCCTGCGTCTGTGTATTTCTTTGCAGGAATGACATTTGGGTAACACCATTGTAAGTCTTGGAATAGCCAACATCATTTGGATTAAGCGATGTATCAACTAAATTAAGAAGTTGTGGTTTATCTGTTGCTGTAGTCAGAATGTTGCTCCAGTTCCAGTATTGGTTTGATTTCCAGTTTGATTTATAGAAACCAGCGGTCAAATTTCCTTTGTCCAATTTGTAACTGAACTGCAAATCATTCACGTAATTATTCATCTGCTTGTCAATTGCCCAGAATCCTAGCTGTTGGACAAATCCAGGATTTACAACTGCACCATTACTTACTAACGAATATTGATAATTACTTCCTGTAATCTCTTTTTCGCCAGCAAATTCTGCTGCGGTCTTGGGCTTACCTGCCGGGAAAATCCCCGTGTAATTCATATCGATATTGGTGTATCTGGTCTTATTCAAAACAGAGAAATTATTACCCAAATCATATTTGAATTCTGCACCAATTGCATCTACTTTCGGATGAATTCCGTCCTGAAGATTTCTTTTGAAATAACCTCCACCAGCCTGTGGAATATTTAATTGACTAATTGAACTGTAGCTATAAGTTCCATAATTAGGATCAAATCCCGGAAATTCTTTGATGTCATTTCCGTCACGGTTTAAAGGAATTGGCAGGAAGAAAGTATTTCTGTCGTCCAGTTTTTTGTAGTAAATTTTCGCATAACCTTTGTCGAAAACATATTTCAAATTCAGTCTGATTTGTCCGCCGTTATTAGCTTTGAAACCCGTTTTTCTAAGTCCGTCATCCGTTCTGTAAAAACCACCAACGTTGAAGAATAATTTATCCTCGATCAATGCGCCACCTAGATTAATATCAGTTCTCATTAATCCGTAAGTACTGGTTTCAAGTTTAGCAATTCCTTTGAAAGTATTGCTTCCTTCTTTCGAAATGAAGTTGATAAGTCCACCTGGAGAATTGGTTGCGAAAATTGAACCTGAACCTCCTCTCAAAGCCTCTAACCTTCCTGTCGTATTATCAACTCTGAAGAAATTGTCGGCGTTTGCAAACTGCAATGCGCCATCTTCGAAAACCGGTAATCCGTCTTCCTGCACCTGCACAAATTCATAACCTCCAGCAGAAGGAATACCTCTGGAGAATAGGTTATTTCCGACTTCACCACCGGAAGATTCTACCGCAAAACCGGGAACTCTCTGCAACAATGCAGCAGCACTGATTGGATTTACCTTCATAATTTCCTTAGCACTGAAAGTAGAAATTGCCGTACTGGATTCTATTTTCTGCTTCGGACGGGAGTTTCCTGTAATGACCACCTGATCAATATCATTGGTTTTTACGGAGTCTTTGACTTCCTGCGCATAGGCATTCTGGAAGTACATCGTTGCAATACCTGCAACCAGGATGAGCGATTTTTTTGTCATGTTTTTAAGTTTATTTAATAGTTGTGTTTTAATTTTATATAAACTCCATTGGTCCATCCAAATCCGTCCTGGTTTGGATATTCTCCACCTCCTGCAATACTTGTGGTGTCAATCGCATTGTACTTCTCCATCAGTTTTCCCGTATTATTGTAAATCCTGTCTACGTTGGAACACCAGTTATTTTTAATATTTTCTGCCAGATCATCAAAACCATAATTTTTCATCGCCAAAAATCCCAGCCATTGATAAGGCGCCCAAGCATTTGGAGCATCCCATTGCTGTCCGGAATCTTTGGTTGTTGTAATCAAACCTCCTTTTTTCAGGAATTTTTCATTAATAGTTTCTGAAACTGCTTTTGCCTGTTCCTGATTTGATAAATTCAAAAACAAGGGATAAAGCGTGGCGATATGTTCTGATGACGTTTGAGATTGTGATTTGATATTGTAATCTTTATAGATTTTATCTTCCTCACTCCAGAAATATTTATCGATAGCAATTTTTCTGGCTTCAGCATTTTTGCTGTAATAGTTTTTCTTGTCTTCAAATTTTTGAAGTTCTGATGCCTTTGCTAAAGTTTTTTCCAAATGCCAAAGAAGACAGTTAAGATCAACCTGAGCAAGATTTAAAGTTTCAATAGTCTGCATTGAATTTCCATCTGCAAACCATCTGCTGGAAAAATCCCAACCTGATTCGCAGGCTGCTCTTACATGTCTGTAAAATTCTGGATTGGGAGAAGTTTCCGCATCTTCAACATCGATCATATAACTTTCAGGACGTGGTGCATTTTCATCATCGAAATATCGGTTTAGAACATCACCATTTTGAGTTTTTACAGCTCGTCTGTACTGATTTCCATTTTCTAAATCTTCTACTCCACTCATCCAAAACTGATATTCCTTTTCTAATGTTTCAAAATATTGAGAATAGATTTTTTCATCATTTGTACTTTCAAAGATTAAATCCAACATCAAAGAAAAATAAGGAGGTTGTGAACGACTGAGGAAATATGTTCTGCTTGCATTTGGAACAAAACCAAGCTCATTAATAAGATAAGCACAGTTATCAACGATATTTTTCATCATCTCAATTCTGCCGGAAACCTGCAATCCCAACATTACAAAGTAACTGTCCCAGTAGAAAAATTCATTAAATCGTCCGCCAGGAACGATGTAAGGTTTCGGAAGTTTCAGCAAAGTTCCCTTTTCCTCGTAAGCTGTTCTGGTCAATTCATCCCAAAGTTTTTCGATATGATTTTCTATCGGTAATTTTTCTTCTCGTTGAATGGATGATTCCGGCTGATCAAATTTGAAATGTTTTAATACAAATTCTTTTAGATCAAATCCTTCGTTATCTTTTTGCGATTCATAATTTTCATTAATTACAGAAATTGAGAACAACGGAATTGCATCTGCCATAGCCTTCTGATCTTCGAAAATCTTAGACTTTTGAACGGCATCAAACAAATCAAAAATTTCTTCTAAGTATAAATTAGGCTGCATTTAATTTTGATTTTTTATTGATTTTATTGATGAAATAGATGACGATAATCAGAACTGTCATCGGGATTAATGAGAAGTAAAACGCTTTGTGTCCACCAACATTCTGAAAAAGATAACCGATGATGACAGAGCCGCAAGTCCCCCCAAATGCTGAGAAAAATGTAAGAATTCCCGCAACCGAACTATGAGATTGTTTCTCTGTAGCACTCAAAATTGTTGAATTGATCAAAGGATAAATCGGCGCTAAAAACAATCCAATCAGTGGAAAAACAAAACCGATCAATGGAACATCGCTTAGATTTTTAATTTCTGTAACTGCTAGATTTGAAGCCATTGGCAGGACAAAGATTACAAGACAGGCCGCCGCAATCAGACAAACAGTCAAATAAACATACCAATGGATTTTCTTAACAATAATTCCGGAAACGAATCTTCCAAAAGCTATTGAAAGCATTAATATAACTGCCATTTGACTGGCTAATTTTTCGCTCAGATGCAAAACTTTCTGATTGAAGGTTGGCAGCCAAGACATGATTCCCTGCTCCGTCATCACGTACATAAAGGCAAATACTGCAAATAGAATTAGTAATGGCCTTCTCATCAACTGGATCATATCTTTGAAATCTTCAGCTACAGATTTTGTAGTTTCAGCTTTTGGTAAATCAAATTTTGAAAACAAGATGAAGATGAAAACAATAGCAATCAATCCTGCTAAAATCAAATAAACATTTAGCCATGCATTTGGATCTGTCTCGCTGTAAAACATTGGGAAAATGACATAGGCGAAAACGATCCCGAGCATAAAAACGCTTTCTATATAGCTCATAAATGATTTGTGATCACTTTCGTTATCTGCAACGACTCCTATTAATGCTAAAACCGAAACTTTGATAATCGCAAATGAAAATCCAGTGCAGGCGAAGAGTAAAATCACACTCCAAAACGAGTTGCCGAAATACATAATGAAGCAACCAAGAAAAACCAAAGCGTAGCTGATTAACATTCCTTTTTTATAACCCAGCTTTGGTAAAAAAGAGCCGATTAAAAATGCGACTAAAGCTATCGTCAAATCTTTTGCAGGTTCCAGCAGACTGGCTTTTGACTCAGAAATCCCATAAACATTTTGAGATTTTTGAATCAACAATCCCACGCTGTTCAGCAATGCTGCAAAAACAAAGTAATTGATGAAAAGTGCTAATTTAATTCCCAGATTTTTCATTGGTTGTATTGATTGATACAAATCTATTAATGTTTTGTTTACATTAATTTAACATAGTAAACCACTATTTTCACTGTATTAATATAAATTGTTATATTTATCAGATATTTAGATTAAATTAATGAGAGTCAGTTACGAAAACATTACGCCAGACAAAAATTCATCGTTTTGTACCCTACATTTTCAGGTTCCTGTAAAAGAGCACAAATGGGAATATCATTACCATCAGGAGATGGAACTGGTCTGCGTAATCGCCGGAAATGGAACCCGGCAGGTTGGTTATCATAAAAGTAATTACACGGATGGTGATTTGGTATTAATTGGATCGAACATTCCACATTCGGGATTTGGATTGAATTCACTGGATCCGCACGAAGAAATTGTCCTCCAGTTCAAAGAAGAGATCATTCACTTTTTAAAAGAGGTGGAAGAAATGTCCTCACTAGACCGCTTGATCTCGAAAGCTCAGTTTGGCATTTTGTTTAGTCCAAAAGTGAAGCAAAAAATATTGCCGAAACTCTATGAGATGCTGGAAACTGAAAATTCAAAGCGGTATTTTATCCTTCTTAATATTTTGATTGAATTAGCAGAAACCAAAGATTATATTCTGTTAAATAAAGAAGTGATGCCTCACACCGTGATTTCAAAAAATAAAGAAAGGCTTCAAACGATCTTTACTTTCGTGGAAAAAAACTATGATAAGGAAATTGATATTAATGATATAGCAAATCTGGTCAACCTGACTTTACCTGCATTCTGTAACTTTTTTAAAAAAACCACTAAGATTACTTTTACTGATTTTATTAATCAATATAGAATTGACAAAGCTTGTACAGATATTTTGAAAGGGAAAAGCATTTCGGAATCCTGCTACAATAGTGGTTACAACAGTATTTCCTACTTCAGCAGGACATTCAAAAAGTATATGGGAAAAACGCCGACCGAATTTAATAATGAATTAGTCAAATAAAAAAAACCATCCCGAAACTTCGAGATGGTTTTAAATTTTATATAAAAGTAGATTAAACTACCTTTTCTACCTGCATAAAGCTAAGTTCCATTGGTGTTTTTCTTCCGAAGATCAAAACAGAAACTTCAACTTTTTTCTTGTCTTCCAAGATTTTTTCAATCGTTCCGTTGAATCCGTTGAAAGGACCTTCGATCACTTTTACGTTTTCTCCCACGATGAAAGGAATTTCTACATCTGTAGCAAATTCAGAAAGTTCATCCATTCTTCCGAGCATTCTGTTTACTTCAGACTTTCTCATTGGAACTGGCTCACCTCCTTTAGTTAAACTTAAGAATGAAATTACACCAGGAATATTTTTGATAACGTGAGGAACTTCCCCAACAAGATCAGCTTCTACCATTAGATAACCAGGATAGTAAGGCTTCTCTTTCGGAACTTTCTTACCGTTTCTGATTTGGATTACTTTTTCCATAGGAATTACTACCTGAGTGACGTAAGCCTCCATATTCATTCTCTGGATCTCGCTCTCAATATAGTTCTTCACCTTATTTTCCTGTCCGCTAATAGCTTTCAGCACATACCATTTCGATTCGCTCATGAGGAAAGTAATTAGGATTAGTTAAACATATTAATAAACGTCGCAATAAAATTCTTTATCGTTACACTGAAAAGTGAATCCACTCCGAATGTAAATAAAGCAAGAATAACAGTAGTGATAGAAACCACAATCGTAGAAGATTGCAAGTCTGCCCATTTTGGCCACTCTACTTTATCTTTGAATTCTGTGTAAGAACCTTTTAAAAATTCTACTAAGCTCATTATTTTCTTTTTGCACGGGCACTAGGATTCGAACCCAGATCAACGGTTTTGGAGACCGGTATCCTACCATTGGACGATGCCCGTAGATTAAAAAAGTCCCGTAAGTTTCCTTACGGAACTTTTTATATTATTTAGATAATTAGTCTGTGATTTCAGTAACCTGACCAGCACCTACTGTTCTACCTCCTTCTCTGATCGCAAATCTAAGACCTACGTTAAGAGCGATTGGTTGCAACAATTCTACAGTGATAGTTAAGTTATCTCCAGGCATTACCATCTCTACACCTTCTGGCAAGAAGATCTCACCTGTAACGTCAGTTGTTCTAACGTAGAACTGAGGTCTGTATTTGTTGTGGAATGGAGTGTGACGTCCACCTTCTTCTTTAGAAAGGATATAAACCTCAGCTTTGAAGCTTTTGTGTGGTTTAACAGAATCTTTCTTAGCGATAACCATACCTCTCTTGATGTCAGTTTTTTCAATACCTCTCAACAATAGACCTACGTTATCTCCAGCTTCACCTCTGTCTAGGATTTTTCTGAACATCTCAACTCCAGTAATAGTAGAAGTCAATTTCTCATCACCCATACCTACGATATCAACAGGATCTCCTGTATTGATAACTCCAGACTCGATTCTACCAGTTGCAACAGTACCTCTACCTGTAATAGAGAATACGTCTTCGATTGGCATCAAGAATGGTTTATCCTGATCTCTAACTGGAAGTTCGATCCAAGTATCAACAGCATCCATCAATTCTTCGATTTTTCCTACCCATTTAGCATCTCCGTTCAATCCTCCTAAAGCTGAACCTTGGATGATTGGAGCATTGTCACCGTCATATTCGTAAGAAGATAAAAGATCTCTGATCTCTAATTCTACTAATTCTAATAATTCTTCATCATCTACCATATCTACTTTGTTCATGAAAACAAGTACGTTAGGTACGTTTACCTGACGGCAAAGCAAGATGTGCTCTCTAGTTTGAGGCATTGGTCCGTCTGTAGCAGCTACTACTAGGATAGCTCCATCCATTTGAGCAGCACCTGTAACCATGTTCTTTACGTAATCCGCGTGACCTGGACAGTCAACGTGAGCGTAGTGTCTGTTTGCAGTTTCGTACTCGATGTGAGCAGTATTGATAGTGATACCTCTTTCTTTTTCTTCTGGTGCAGAATCGATAGAAGAGAAATCTCTTGCAGTTCCGAATCCTTTATCAGATAACACTTTACTGATTGCAGCTGTAAGTGTAGTTTTACCATGGTCAACGTGACCAATAGTACCAATGTTCAAGTGGGGTTTGTTACGATTAAACGTTTCCTTTGCCATGATTTAATATTTATTAATTAATTATTTATTTTTTTCGGTTTGCAAATATAACGATTTTTTGAATATCAAAAATATTTTTATTAAAAATTTCGATATTCAAATTCAAAAACCACAAACCAAAGAATTTTTGTCTTTTGACGTTGCAAATTTACATAAAATAATCAATTAAAAAAAGCCCATTACATCCAAGATTATTTTTATCTCGTATATGATATTGAAACTCTAAAAAAATAATCTTTATGAAAAAATTATTCAACTTTTGTCTGGCAACCCTTGCCATAGTCTCGGTAATCTCTTGTGACAATGATGATGACATTGCAGGAATGCCGGAAGAACCAGCTGCAACTGTAGGTCCAAACCTGATGGCTTACGGACTGACAGAGAACAATGAACTTGTAGCTTTCAATGCCAGCAACCCAGCAATGTTCAGTTCAAAAACTGCTATTTCGGGAATTGCAGCAGGAGAAAAATTATTAAGTATTGATTTCCGGCCAGCAACCGGAGAATTGTACGCATTATCGAATGCAAGCAAACTTTACATCATCAATACTGCGAATGCGACAAGCAGAACAGTAAGTACAACAGCTTTTACACCTGCAATCTCCGGTGCCATTGCGTCGATTGATTTCAACCCGACTGTTGACCGTATCAGATTGGTTACAAACACCGGCCAAAATCTGCGTCTGAATCCTGAGAATGGTGCTGTTGCCGCAACAGATGGCAGCATTGCAACTTCTTCTTCAATTGCAGGAATTGCTTACACTAACAGCAAATCCGGTGCAACAGCAACAACCTTGTACGATCTTGATATGACTTCAGGAAAATTATTTAAACAAGATCCGCCGAATAACGGAACCTTAGTAGAAGTTGGAAGTCTAGGAATCACTTTTACCGGCCAGGCAGCATTTGATATTAATCCAGATAATTCTGTAGCATTAATTGCAGCTACCAAGGATTCCAAAAACAATATTTATACGCTGGATCTTACTAATGGGAAAACAACCAACATTGGAACTTTGTCTCAGAAAGTAATCGACCTTGCGATTCCAACTGATGCAGTGGCTTACGCTGTTGACGCTTCAAATTCACTTCAAATCTTCAACCCGAACAAACCGGAACCAGTTTCAAAAGCAATCACTGGATTGCAAAATGGAGAAGGTATTTTGGGAATCGACTTTAGACCATTGAACGGACAGCTTTACGCTTTGGGAAGCTCTAGCAGAATCTACACGATCAATCTAGGAACTGGCGCTGCTACTCAAGTTGGTTCTGGAACACTTTCTACACCACTTGTCGGAACCGAATTCGGGTTTGATTTCAATCCGACAGTTGACAGAATTAGAGTTGTAAGTGATGCCGGACAAAATCTTAGATTAAATCCAATTGATGGCGCCGTGGCTGCAGTAGATGGTATTATAAACCCAGGAACACCAACGTTGAGTTCTGCAGCATACACAGACAATTTCGCCGGAGCAACAACGACTTCACTGTTTGTGATCGACCACAACTCCGATAAGTTATATCTACAAAATCCACCGAACGCAGGAACATTAGTTGAACGAGGTGCTTTGGGAATTAATATTACTTCAAACAATGGATTTGATATCGGAAGTACAAGCCGAAAAGCTTACTTGGTAGCGACTGTTGGAACCGAAACTAAAATCTATACGGTAAACACTACGACTGGAGCCGCCACAGCTGTTTCAAATTACCCGAATATGGTAAAAGGTTTTACAGTAGGTTTAGGATTCTAAAAACACACTCCTTAAATTTTCATAAAGAAGCCCTAAATAGAAATCTATTCCGGGCTTCTTATTTTTAACAACAGTTTTAATTTAAACATAAAAAATCCCGAACGGATTCGGGACCTTCTGAGCCAACTACGGGATTTGAACCCGTGACCTCTTCCTTACCAAGGAAGCACTCTACCCCTGAGCTAAGTCGGCCTAAAAAAAAATCACATTCCGTAAGGTTTGTGATTTTGAGCGAAAGACGGGGGTCGAACCCGCGACATTCAGCTTGGAAGGCTGACGCTCTACCAACTGAGCTACTTTCGCATTTTGTTTCCAAAAAGGTTGGTTAACGGTCTGCAAATCTAAAAATAAATCTTATAATCTGCAAATATTTCTTTTACAAAAAAAGTGGGGAGAGCAGGATTCGAACCTACGTAGCCGAAGCAGCTGAGTTACAGTCAGCCCCATTTGACCGCTCTGGTATCTCCCCAAAATTTTCTATAAATGAGCCTCCAGAGGGACTCGAACCCACGACCTGCTGATTACAAATCAGCTGCTCTAGCCAACTGAGCTATGGAGGCATTTATTTTTTTGATAAAGATCGTCAATCTTGCGCTGAGGTTAATTCCTTTTTGCGAGTGCAAATATGAGACTTTTTTCTTCAAACCTGCAAATATTTTTTAAAAAAATTTTGATTTTTTTTATTTAATCTAAACATTCAGTTTAAACAAAAAAGTAGGTTTCAAATTAAAGATCATATTTCTGCAATCCGGCTGCTTCCGTTTTGCGAGTGCAAATATGAGACTCTTTTTTGAAACCTACAAATGTTTTTTTACAAAAAAAACGTATTTTTTTCTAAGCTAATTCTTTTTTCTTGATTAACAGTTTCTTAGCTGTATCAACAGATTCGTCTAAACTTTCCTCAAAAGTAGCACAAGTCTTTTTTACGACGATATCATCACCCGGAACTTTAATAACAAGCTCGGTCGTTTTATTTAACTTCTCGGTAGTATTTTCAACTTTAAGGTAAACCGTAGCTTCAACAATTTTGTCATAAAAGGTCTCAAGCTTGGCTAATTTTTTTTCAATTCTTTCTTTTAATGGTTCGTGCGGTGTAACACCTGCAGTCTGAATTGTAATCTTCATAACGTCTGTTTTAAATGGTTAAACAATAAAAAAGTAAAAATCATTCCATCTTCTCTATTTTATCAAATTTATTTTTTTTCTCTTGGATGTGCGTTCTTGTAAACTTCTTTCAGCTTCTCAATATTCGCGCTGGTATAAACTTGCGTACTTGCCAAACTGGAATGTCCCATCAATTTTTGAACCTTTGATATCTCTGCACCTTCGTTTAGAATATGTGTAGCAAAGGTATGTCTTAAAATGTGTGGACTTCTTTTCTGCTTGGAAGTAACATTACTAAAGTACCTATTAACGACTACATAAACAAATTTTTCGCCCAGTTTTTTTCCTTTTTTATTAATGAAAAAGTATTGCTGGTTCTCAGAATCCGGAAGTCTTGTAGCAAGATAGGTCTGGTAATCGGAAAGCAATTCGTCCGCAATCGGGATGATCCTGGCCTTGTTCCCTTTACCGATGACCAAGATCTCTTTTTTTGAGAAATCGACGTTATTTAACAGGAGATTGCAAAGTTCGGCCTTTCTGATTCCGGTTTGGTAAAGGGTTTCTATGATGAGTTTTTCGAGAAGTGTCATTTGTCCCTTCTCCTCCACTTCCTTTTTCATTGTGTCCATTTCTTCCACAGAGAACGGAATGCGCTTTTCTGCGTAGAATTTGAGCGAATCTATGGTTTCCATTGGCGAGACTTTGATCTCCTCCAAACGGAGCATAAACAAATAGAAACTGCGGAGTGAGGAAAGTTTCCGGTTGATGCTTCTTTTACTGAGTCCGGAATTGCTGAGTTCTACGATAAAGTTTCTAATTACTTTTTTGTGAACGTGGACCACATCTTCTGTTGCTTCTGTTTTCAAAACAAAGGCTGAAAAGTCCGAAAGGTCTTTTGTGTAGTTGGTAAGCGTGTGTGGAGAATATCTCTTTTCCACTTCTATGTACTCCAGGAATCTTTCTATCATAGGTCTATAAATGCAAAATCACTTCCAAATATAGAAATTTGAAAGTGATTTATCTTATGTTTTGCAAAAAAGAACTTAAGCTTGTTCTTCGATGCTTGCGTTTCTCTGTTTGTGAGCTGCTTTAAGTTTTGATTGTCTCAAAGTTACAGAAGGCTTGATAAATTGTTGTCTTGATCTAAGTTCTCTCACAACTCTAGTTTTATCAAATTTTCTCTTATACTTTTTTAAAGCTCTGTCGATAGACTCTCCGTCTTTTACTGGAATTATTAACATATATTACATCTCATTTTGGATTGCAAAAATATGAATTATTTATTAATTAGCAAATTTCTGGAGAGTTATTTTGAGAAAATTATCTGAGTTTTCTTTTAAAATAATATTGAAACGCAAAGCCCGCAAAGATTTTTTGACATTATTGAAAATATTTTTAAGGTTCGCAAAGGCGTTGGCGCTCATTAAAGGTTTAAAACATCTCGCAGATCTCGCAAATTTTGCAGATTAGAATTTTAATTAAAATAATATTGTTATACCTTAGAAATCTAGACTGTTGAGATTCCTACGGAATGACAAAATGGTGTTTTTATCTGTCTTGTTGATTGGATGACAAAACCCCTAGCCCCGATTGCAGGGAAATCCTTTTTTGCGTTTGCTCAACGTTCTATTTAGAGGGAAATCGTCGGGCAAAAAAGATTGCAACGGAAAGCGGGAAACAGCTCCAAAAATATTCTACAAAATAAAAACTCCCGAATGAATCCGGGAGTTTTGTTTTATGCTTTGATGTAAAGAGCGTTTTTGATCTCTTCTTTCACTTTTTCCACTTTCGGGAACCACTCTGCAAACAATGGCGCTGAATATGGCGCTGATGCATCTGGCGTTGTAATTCTCTTGATCGGCGCATCCAAATAGTCGAATGCTTTCTGCTGAACCATATAAGTGATCTCGGTAGAGATGCTTGCAAATGGCCAAGATTCTTCCAGAACTACCAATCTGTTTGTTTTCTTTACGGACTCTAGAATCGTATCGTAATCCAAAGGACGGATTGTTCTAAGGTCGATCACTTCTACAGAGATCCCTTCTTTTTCCAAGTCTTCTGCAGCTTGCAAAGCTACTTTCATAATCTTACCCCAAGAAACCAAAGTCACATCTTTTCCTTCTTTCTTGATGTCTGCTTTTCCGATCGGGATGTAATATTCCTCTTCTGGAATTTCCATTTTATCACCATACATCTGCTCAGATTCCATAAAGATCACTGGATCATTGTCTTGGATCGCAGATTTCAAAAGGCCTTTTGCATCGTAAGGATTGGAAGGAATGATCACTTTGAGACCTGGACAGTTGGCGTACCAGCTTTCGAAAGCCTGAGAGTGTGTTGCTCCCAACTGACCTGCTGAACCTGTAGGACCACGGAAAACGATTGGAATATTCCATTGTCCACCTGTCATCTGGTACATTTTCGCAGCGTTGTTGATGATCTGATCGATCGCAACCAAAGAGAAGTTGAAAGTCATATATTCTACGATCGGACGATTCCCGTTCATTGCCGCGCCTACAGCGATTCCTGTAAAACCAAGTTCCGCAATTGGTGCATCTATGATTCTTTTTTCTCCGAATTCAGCCAGCATACCTTTGGACGCTTTGTAAGCACCATTGTACTCTGCAACTTCTTCTCCTACTAGAAAAATGGATTCGTCTTTACGCATTTCTTCGCTCATAGCCTGAGCAATTACTTCACGAAATGTATATTCCTTCATTATAATGTAATATTGATTATGAAAATGTTCTTTGTTAAATTTCGAAATACAAAAGTATTAATTTTTTTATTATCTGCATAACAAAAAAGGCTCCCATCTGGAAGCCTGTCAATTATCATAAAGATTGTTAGTTCACTTTGTGCCAAGTTTGCGTTTTAACGGCAATTCCCAATACAATGGCTTTTACTTTTAGAACATCACCTTCACGTACGAGTTCTGTTTTGTAAGATTTTCCGTCTTTTGGATTGGTGATGGTTCCGCCAGAGAATTCATTCCCATCTTTTGAAAGACCACGAATGATCTCTAATCCGATCAATGGTTTGTTTTTGCGGTCATCTTTACATTTTACACAGTTCGCATTTTCTGGTTTGATCAATAGTTGTACGATTTTTCCGTTGTATTTCCCTTTGGAATCTTTGGAAATTTCAACGATGGATTTTGGTTTTCCGGTTTCGTCATCGATGGTTTTCCATTTTCCTTCGATCTGAGCGAATGAAAGAACGCCGATGAATGATAAGGCAAATGATAATAATAACTTTTTCATTGTCTTTATTTTAAGTTTGTTTGTTGTTTGATGTGATTAACTTGTTAACGTTAAATTAATATTGATAAAAATATAAATTAATTTTAAACAAACAAGAATTATTTGCTATCCAAAGCATAAATAAAGCCAATTGACAGAATTTTTAAATATTAAACACCTTTATCTAATACAGTTTTCTGTTGATCACACGATCCATATAATCCTGATACCACGCTTTAGTTTTTAGGATTCCGAGTTTTTGTTCTGGATTAAGGTTTTTATTGAAGAGATTTTTAGATAAGGCCAAATCTCTTTTGTCATAGATTCCCGTCACTTCTTTTCCATCAAAAATGTAGACGTAGTTTCCAATTACAATTTGCTCATTGATGGAATCGGAATGGATGATCATATGACCTTCATTCTTATCCGAAACCAAACTTCTGCCCCAACTTCTGATTTTTTTGTTGTAACCAAGCAGGTCAGCCAAAGTTGGATAGATGTCGATTTGCTGGGCGAAACGGTCATCGATTCCTTTCAAATTATATTTTGGGTTTGGAGAGAAAAACAAAAGTGGAATCGCAAATCTATTCATCGCTTTTTGATATTCCTCATAATGGATTTGATTGGTGTAGTCGGCCGTAATGACGAAAATTGTGTTCTGATACCAAGATTGTCTGCTCGCCGTTTCGAAGAATTTCTTCAACGCAAAATCTGTGTACTGGATTGGAACGTGGATTTGCAATGACCCAGATTTGAACTTGTTCTGATATTTCTCCGGAACTTTAAATGGGTCGTGAGACGAAGCCGAAAACATTGTGGACATAAAAGGTTGCTTTTTCCCAATATTCTTTGCGAAATACTGAAAAAATGGTTCATCCCAAATCGCCCACATTCCGTCGAAGTCCTTATCATTATTGTATTCGTTTTTTCCGAAATAATGTTTGAAACCCAAAATATTCCCAAAACCTTGAAAACCCATCGAGCCATTTGGCGCGCCGTGGTAGAAACTCGTGTCATAACCCAAATCATTACAAACCGAAACAATCGATTGGATTTTTTGATTGGAATAAGGCGAACTCGTGAAAGCGTCTGTCAAACTTGGGATTCCGGCGAGAACCGAACTCATCCCGTGGATAGATTGTCTTCCGTTCGCAAACGCATTAGTGAAAATCAGACTTTCATTAGCCAAACTGTCGAGAAATGGCGTGTAGGAAACGAAATCTTTGATCTTGGAATTCTTATTAAATGCGCCAGAATATTCTTTCCCAAAACTTTCCATTATGAAAATTACCACATTTGGTTTCTCCTGAACTTCTCTTTCATATAATTTATAAGGTTTGATTTCTTTCGCAATAAATTTATCATCTACAAAATGAACGAGCTTAAAATTGTTTGTGTTGATGGTTCTGAAAAACGAGAAAACACTGTTGAGAACTAGATTTCCCTGCAATGGATTGCTGACGTGCTTGTTTGCATCAACCAAATTAATTGGTCTTGTTGAATGTTTGAAATCACCACGGATTCCGCCCACCACCAAAAGTGCAGTTACACACAAAATCACAACAGACGATGCAAAATATTTGATTAAATTTTTAGATTTATCCTCTTCCACTTTTACTTTTTTGTAAAGGAAAATCCAGAACAGCATCATCAAAATAAAAGAAACAATCACAAACGGATTCCGCAAAACCGCATTGACAAAGACTTTTCCGATATTACTTTCGTTCTTCGCTACGGAAAAAACCGCGGAAGTCAATCGCGCTTGACTGAATCGATAATAAATCATATCGCCAAAGTTGAGGGCGTAAGTAATTCCATTTGTGATGAAATACCAGAAAAACAGAAATTTCTGATAACTCTTTTTTGTGTTAATGACAATCGGGATGATGCTTAACAGAATGAAAACCGAATTCACATAAAGAATCGCAGTTGTGTCAAACGCAGTCCCGTAATAAGATAGCTTGAAATATTCCGAAATGCCATCGACCTTCACCAATTCCTGATTGAAAAACCAAAACAGGAATCTCGCCATTTGATAAAAGAAAAACACCAAAAAAAGTCTGTAAATCAAGGCCAAAACTTCCTGCCCTCTCAAATTCTTCATTTTGCAAAATTACGAAAAGTGGGAAGTCAGATGATGGAAGATGGAAGTTTTTCCACACACCTGAAAAACTTCCATCTTCCAACCTCCATCCTCCAACTATTTTCCTATTTTTGTGATATGAATTTCATCAAAAACAACCTTGCCAACGCATTCACTTTAGGGAATCTTTTCTCGGGTTGCGTTGGGATTGTTCATCTCATTTCGGGCGATTATCAAACGACGGCGATTTGCATTATTATCTCATTGGTTCTCGATTTTTTCGATGGTTTTATTGCAAGAGCTATGAATTCCAGCAGTAATCTTGGCGGACAATTGGACTCCTTGGCAGATATGGTAAGTTTTGGATTTTTGCCTGGCGTTGCGATGATGAAAATGCTGGAACCTTTTGGAAATCAATTATTTGAAATCGAATTACCATTTGAAATCAAGTATTTTGGATTTCTGATTACGCTTTTTTCTTGTCTTAGATTGGCTATTTTCAATTTGGATGATGATCAGAAGTATTATTTTAAAGGTTTGAATACACCAAGTAATACAGTTTTGATTTTTGGATTATACTATCTATTTGAAATTTATGGATCAAAAAACTCAGAATCCTCCTCTCAATTTTTTGGTTTTCTTTTTGAAAACAGCCATTTATTTTTACTTATTATTACAATTATTTCTTCTTGGCTTTTGATTAGTCCAATCAAGATGATTGCGATGAAATTCAAATCAAAACAATTAAAAGATAATTACCCCAAACTGGCTTTGCTGATTGGCGGAATTTTGATTTTATTAATTTTCAAAATAGTCGGAATTCCTTTGGTCATCATCTATTACATTTTGATTTCATTAATATTTCAAAAACAGTTGAAGTAGTCGGAAGTTGGAGGCTGGAAGATAGAGGCTGGAAGATTTTAAAATCATAACATTATAAAAATATTTCTGACAGATTAAGCAAATTTTGCAGATTTATTTTAGAAAAATCTGCTTAATCTGCCAAATCTGCGAGAAAAAAAAATTATCAATAATCATTCATCAACAATCATTTATAAATAATGAACTTAAAACTATATAAACCACTTTGCGTTTTCGATTTGGAAACGACGGGAACCAATGTCGGAAAAGACAGAATCGTGGAAATTTGCATCCTGAAAGTAAATCCTGACGCATCCCGAGAAAGCAAAACCTGGAAAGTAAATCCAGAAATGCCAATTCCAAAAGAATCGTCCGCCATCCACGGAATTTACGATGAAGACGTTGTGAACGCACCAACTTTCAAAGAAATCGCACCAAAAATTATGGAGATGATTTCGGGAGCTGATTTGGGAGGTTTCAATTCCAACCGTTTTGATGTTCCGCTTTTGGCAGAAGAGCTTTTGCGTGCTGGTTTGGACTTCGATTTGAGCAAATTCAAGTTGGTGGATGCACAAACCATCTATCACAAAATGGAACCAAGAAATCTTTCCGCCGCGTACAATTTTTATTGCCAAAAAACTTTGGAGAACGCTCATTCTGCGGAAGCTGATGTTTTGGCGACTTTCGAAGTTTTGGATGCACAAGTTGGACATTACGCAGATTTGCCGAATGAAGTTGCCGGATTGAGCGAATTCTCTTTCCACAGCAAGTTTGCGGATCTGGCCGGAATGATTCATTTTAATGACAAAGACCAGGAGATTTTTGCTTTCGGGAAATATAAAGGACAAGTTGTGAAGGAAGTTTTCCAGAAAGATATTGGCTATTATGGTTGGCTTCAAAGTGCTGATTTTCCTCTTTATACGAAGAAGATATTTACCAAAATCCAATTGAAATCTAGGTTTTAATTAAATTACCAATGTAAAAATCTAACAACGTAAGAATTTGAAATTATGATTGTTACTTTGTTCTACTGATAAATTGTTACATTAATATTATGAAAATAATCTGCGTAGGAAGAAATTACGGCGAACACGCCAAAGAATTGGGAAATGAAATCCCGGAAGATCCAGTGATCTTTATAAAACCTGATACAGCGATCTTGAAAAAAGGTTCAGATTTCTACATTCCTGAATTTTCTGATGACATCCATTACGAATTGGAAGTTATTTTAAAAATCTCAAAAGGCGGAAAATATATCCAAAAAGAAAACGCCGGAAATCATTATGACGAAATCGGTTTAGGATTGGATTTCACTGCAAGAGACCTCCAAACCAAACTAAAGAACAAAGGTTTGCCTTGGGAATTGGCGAAAGGTTTTGATGGATCTGCGGTGGTTTCAGATTTTGTTTCGAAAGACAATTTTGATTTGAAAAACCTAAATTTTTCATTAATTAAAAACAATGAGAGAGTTCAGGACGGAAACACGAGCGAAATGATTTTCAGTCCCAATGATATCATTGCTTTTGCGTCTCAATATTTCACTTTGAGAGTTGGCGATTTGATCTTCACCGGAACGCCAAAAGGTGTTGGGAAAGTTTCCGAGAATGATTTGCTGGAAGCTTATTTGGAAGATAAAAAATTATTTTCTTTAAAAATTCAATAGATATTTATCAGTTGCCAAATTGGTATAATGGCTAAATTTTTGTACTTTGTAGACAATAAACTTAGATTATGAAAAAAATTATTTTACCCGTAGACTTCTCTGAAAGTTCAAATAAACTGGTGGATTATGCCATCAATTTTGCGAAGGATGTGAATGCCGAAATCCATTTAATTCACGTTGCGGCTACAGATATTGGTTTTGTGATCGGCGATATGGGTTTCCAATACTTCCCGGAAGTTGAGGAAAATGAAATTAAATATGAACTTAAGGAACTTAATAAACTTCAGGAAAAGATTGTTGCAGACGGCGTTACCTGCAATCATATCCTGAAACAAGGAATCGCCGGCGACACGATTTTGGAATTCGCTGATTCACAAAATGCAGATTACATTGTGGTTGGATCTCATGGAAGAAGTGGTGTTTACGATGTTTTCATCGGAAGTTTGACTAAAGAAATTACTAAAAAGTCTAAGATTCCGGTTTTGGTTGTTCCTTGCCACGATGAGGAATAGTGCAGAAAGAAATTAGATGTCCAAATTTAGATATTAGATTCCGACTCAAAATAAAAGAACCCGCAATTAAAAGCTAATTGCGGGTTTTTTATTATATAATCAATTTATTTAACCTTCGTTTTTATAAATTTTTGGATCGTAATATGGATTTTTACCTTCTGTTGGCGATACATAATCTTTGTCTTTTTGAGCGCCAAGAGTTACAACCAAAATATAACACCAGTAACAGAAAAATCCTGTTGCTACAAGAAATAACACCCAATTCAGAACATTGCCGAAGAGTCTGTAAAATCCGAAAGACCATTTGAAAGCTGCACTTAATGCTAACCAGAAAGATGTCATATTTTCTTTTTTTAAATTAACTTTGCACAAATTTATAAAAAATGTTTCGATTACTTTCAAAAGAAAGCAATATTTTTTCTGTTCCGGCGTACATTGGATTTTTGTTTTTGATTTTCCTTTCACTTAACTTATTAGATTTCAAAAACATAACCTTATTTTCTACGATTATTACATTTACCGGAATCAGTCTGGGATATTTTTTATTCAATGCGATTGCATTAAACCAATTTTCTCACCTTCCATTGCTGCTTTACACGCTTTTTGTAGTTGCATTTTACGATGGTACGATAGATTTGGGATTGGCAATCACATTCCTTACCAGCTCCATTTTATTACTTATTTTGACCAGTCAGAATGATCAGCTTAGGAAAAGTTCATTTATGCTGGTTGGCGCTATTTTGGCGTTTACATTTCTGGTTTTTCCGCCCAGCTGGCCGATGGCAGTTTTTGTAATTTTCCATATTATTGGGACTTCCGGTAGAATTGGACTTAATATGTTCCGGCTTTTGTTCGGTGCTATTTTGATTGTGCTGAGTTATTTCGGCGTGATGTATCTGATTCATTTCACGACTTGGGACAGTTCGTACTTTCCATTTTCAAATTCATTTGAAATGTTGAAAAGTTATTACCCGCTCTATATTTTAGTTCCAATCGCATTGATGATCATTTACTCCATCTCAGATCATTTCAAACATTATAATGAGAAAAGCCCGATCAGCAGGTACAAATACACTTTTGTTCTTGTCTTCTCTCTGGCACAATTGATTACGATCATTTTCTACATGGGAAACAATTATGAATATCTTCTACTTTTAGCTTTGCCTGTAAGCATCATTATCAGTAGAATGCTTCGTTTCTTACCTAAATACTGGATGCAGGAATTGGGACTTTGGATCGTTGTTTTTTGCTTGGCAGCATTTAAAATCGCTAATTTTGCACAATATTAAAATTGATGAAGAATGATTCAGATAGATGACAAACTGATTTCCGAAGATATTTTTGCAGAAAGCTTTGTCTGCAACCTTACCAAATGCAAAGGCGTTTGCTGTGTAGATGGTGATACCGGTGCGCCTCTTGACAAAGATGAATTGCCAATTTTGGACGAGATTTTCCCTAAAATAAAATCCTACCTGCGACCGGAAGGTGTGAAAGCCATCGAGGAACAGGGAACTTGGGTTGTGGATCCTTACGACGGCGGTTATGTGACAACTTTGGTTAACGGAAGTGAGTGCGCGTATGTTATCTTTGATGAAAAAGGAACAACCAAATGCGGCATCGAAAAAGCCTACGAAGATGGTGTGATCGATTGGAAAAAACCGATTTCCTGTCATCTTTATCCAATCCGCGTCAATGATTATAAGACTTTCATCGCGCTCAACTATCACGAATGGGAAATCTGTAACGATGCGTGTACATTAGGAAAAGAATTGGAAGTTCGGATTTATAAATTCCTAAAAGAACCGCTGATCCGAAAGTACGGTGAAGAATTCTACAAAACCCTTTGCGATGCGGCAGAAGAATGGGAAAAAGAATATAATTCTTGATCAGAGAAGAGTTTTTCAAACACGAGATAAGAGACAAAAAAAGGAATCCAAAATTGGATTCCTTTTTATTTATTTGAATTGTTATTTTAAATTTAATTGATTTTAAACTCATCATCAGAAATTGGCTGATTGATTTTGATGTCGGAATTTTTCATTTCGATATGTTGTCCGCCAGCATCGATAGCCATTTCTTCAACAAATTTGATTCCGTCGATATCCGTATATTTGTTGATGGTCATACTGCCTTTGTCACTTTCGGTTTTGAAAAGTAAATTTGTTTTCGCATCAAAATAAGATTTGGAATCATCAGAAGAAAGCAGGTAATAATCTTTCCCTTCAAATTGTTTTTTCTCAACCGTTTTGATTTTTGCAGGATCCAATCCAAGCGCATCCATCACTTTTGAAGTTTTCAGTTTCGCTATCTGATCTGCCGGAAATTCTATTTTTTGTCCCATTTGATTAGCATAACCTTTCTCGCCATCAAAAATCTGAACCATCTCCTGACCCATCATCGATTGTGTGGATTTATACTTGTTATCCTTTTTGATCGTTGTACCCTGCATTTCCATTCCCATCACGCTGATGGTATTTTTCATGGAAAGCGTTTTTACAGCTTCCAATTTTTGTTTTCCACCAAGTGCGGTAACGTAGTTGTCAATGATTTGCTTTGCCGTTGGTACTGCCTGAGCCGCCATATTTGCGACCATCAAAGTAGACAATGCAAATGTTAAAATAATTTTTTTCATAATTTTTAAATTTTCCCTGAACTAAAATAGTTATTTTTCTTAAATATCTTCTGTTAATTGGTTACGATCAACAGAAAAATGTTACAAAAAAAGACTCCAAAATATTGAAGTCTTTCATTGTCAATGTTATTTTTTAAGATCTGCTTTCACGTCTTTGTAACCGTCAGAAACAGCATCAGCACCTTTTACGGCTGTCTTCTCTACAGCTTTCGCACCTTTCTTGGCTGTTTTTCCAGTCCATTTCGCACCTTTTTTTACGCCGGTTTTGGTAGCTTTTGCTCCTTTTGTTGCTTTATCGCCAACCCATTCAGCGCCATCTCTCACGCCTTCGCCTGTTGCTTTTGCGCCTTTTTCAACGGCAGTTCCTACAGCTTTTGCATCTTTTTTCACTTCCTGTTTTGCAGTCTGGGCATTCATTGCAACTGCTACAAATAGAAATGCTGCTGCTGATAAGATTCTCTTTTTCATCTTTTTATATTTTAAAATTAATGTTTCAATATTAGCACAAAGTAAGCCAAAAATATTAATTGATATTTTAATTCTAAAAAATAAATTTTTCCCTTTCGTTTCAAATAAGAAAAACAATATTTTTGCAAAACCGATGTCAAAATCCACCCAGACTACCAAACGAAAAATTCATAAAAAAAGAAAAAGCGTTTTCATAAAGAAACGTTGGATTCTTCTGATCATTCTTCTAATGTCTTTGTTTGGAACAGGATTTTATCTGAGACAAAAAATCAATTATTACTTCTCTTATTATTTAGGAAAACATTTCGAACACAAAAATCTTACGAACACGGAAAAAGAATCAGCGAGAATTGATAAAATCGTCGGTCTCTATTCCAATCAGACTTTTGGATTCGACATTTCCCATTATCAAAGAAAAGAAGACATCCAGTGGGACAGTCTGAGTATTGGCAACCGAACGATACCTTTGAAATTCGTTGTTCTGAGAGCGAGTATGGGTAATCGAAAATTGGATAAGAACTTTGACCATTTTTGGGAAACGGCAAAACACCACGGTCTCATCAGAGGTGCTTACCACTTTTACCGTCCGGATGAAGACCCGATAATGCAGGCGAACTCCTTCCTTTCAGTTGCAAAATTGGAATCTGGCGACTTGCCTCCAATCCTTGACATCGAAAAAAATCCAAGAAAAAAATCAAAAGAACAATTGATTTCTGACCTCAAGGTCTGGATTAAAATAATGGAAGAAACTTACGGCGAAAAACCAATCATCTACACGTACTACCATTATTACAAAGATTATCTGAAAGGCGAATTCGATGATTATCCGCTTTGGCTGGCGAATTACAATGATGTTCCCACGCCGTCACCAGATGATGAATTTCAGTTCTGGCAATTCTCGGAAAACGGCATTGTCTACGGCATCAATACCAAAGTCGATTTGGATATTTATAATGGAAATCTTTGGAGCTTGAAAATGCTGACGATTGATTAGACAAAGGTCTTCGACTCCGCTCAGACTGACAACTAAAAAACGCAGAATATTGGCGATCTCACACTGAGCGGAGTCGAAGTGTTTTATTTATCACTTCTTCAAAAACTCAATCACATCTTTGTTCAACTCTTCCGCTCTTTCTATCGGAACGCCGTGTGAAGCACCTTTGTAGATTTTTAGTTTGGAATTAGGAATTTCTTTGGCGATGTATTCTGTATGCGAACGCAAAATCAAATCATTTTCTCCTGCTAAAACAAAGACTTTCGCTTTGATATGGTTGAGTTGTTCCGTGGTGATTTTTGGTTCATCTACCATCAATTGTTGGAGTCTGATATCACGTTCCGGTTTGTTTTCAGCTTTCATTTTTGCAACATCATTCCTCATATCTTCCACCATTTTTTCACCAACACCATTAGGAAAAACATTGGCGCCGCTTGTAATGACTTTGTTGATGTTGTTTGGATATTTAATAGCAAACTCAAGTCCTGTATTTCCGCCATCGCTCCAGCCGAGAATATTGATTTTCTTAAAACCCAATTCATCCGCCAGCGCTTTCACATCATCAGCAAATTTAATGTAAGTCAAAGGTTCTGTTGAAGTATCGGTACTTTTTCCCTGCGCACGCGTATCCATTGCAATCACTTGAAAATGCTTGGAAAGTTCCGGAATTTCTTTGGTAAAAGCATCGATACTTCCACCATTTCCGTGAAGTAAAAACAACGGTTCTCCTTTGCCATAAATTTCATAATAAATATCAGCATCTTTCAAATGAAGTGTTTTTCCTGCTAATGTATTTTTTCCAAATCCAGACTTTTTAGCTTCTTCCAAAAATGGCGTGAAGTCCTGAAGTGAAGCAGAAACATTATCTTCAACATCCCTTTCCTCACTGTCATTTTTTCCGCTTTTATCAACTTTCACATCTATATTAATGGCTGGCGCAGCGATAGAAACTTTTTCCCAATCTCCATAAAATTGTCTCAGATAACCAGTTTTGAACAAAGCTGCACTAATTTTAATATTACCATCAAAATCTTTCAGGAACTGGATTCCGACAAAGAATTTGCCTTTTACCCAAATATTCTGATCATTCACATCAAGGGAAAAAATGCCATCTTTTATTTGATCTGCCGTCAGTTCTATATTAATTTCCTCTTCCAGCAGGCTTTTTCCGGGAAGACCGTTTTCTTCATTGTAAACCGTATATTTCATCAAAACAGGTTTGTCGGAATTGAATTGAGAAATATTAAGATTAATAGTCTTGATCTTTGCCTTTTTCTTGGTACTGAATTCCAAGGCAGTTTCTCCCAAAAAGCTTTCTTTATTCAGCTTAGGATTTACAGAATAGCTGACGGTTTTATTTTTTGTATTGATTCCCCAATTCTTATCAACCAGTTTTTTGGGAACTAATTTCACTTCTTTTATAGACTGAACTTTTTCTGTCAGATATATTTTCTGAGAATTTGATTTAATAAAAGTTCCAACATTTTGCGAATAAGGTTCGAAGCCGGAAACTTCAATTTTAATATTTTTATCAGGATTGATGGATGACAGATCAATGGTGAACTCCCCTTTCTCATTAGAAATAGCACCAACCTTTTCTTTTTCGACTCCAATTTTTACATAAGGAATCACTTTGTTTTCTTCTTTCGAAATAATAGCTCCGGAAATAACCTGCGATTGTAAAACAGAATAGAGAAAGAACGTGAACAGAAAATTGAGTTTTTTCATAAATTATTAATTTAATACAAACTTCTTAAATTTCCCCAGCCAATTATCTCAACAAAAGGTTAAATGAGTTTCGGTTTTCGTTAAAGTTTTCAAAATATGAATATTCAGAATTATAGATCCAAATTCTTTCCGGAAAGTCTGTCACACCATTGCATAACACTTTCAGCCAATGAATACAGCTTGCCGCACTCCTGCATGAAGCTTTAATACCTTCCCGAAAGCTTGTTGCACCCCTGCATGAAGCTTTTGTAGTTATCACAAAAGCTTGTCGCAACCCTGCACGAAGGTTTTTTCATTTGTATCTATCAGCCAACCATAAAACTTGGCAGATCCTAAATTTTAAAATTTCATTTTCGTACTTTCGCAGCTGGAAAAACATCCAGCATCTAACCTCCATCATCCAACCAAAAATGAATTACGTTTCTGCAGAAAATCTTAGTAAATCTTACGGCGTCAAAGTTCTGTTCAAAAATATTACCTTCCACGTGAACGAAGGCGACAAAATTGCCATTGTTGCCAAAAATGGCAGCGGAAAATCCACACTTCTGAAAATCCTTATGGGAAAAGAAATCGCGGATGGCGGTGAGGTGGTCATTAACAAAGACATCCAAGTCGTTTTGTTTGACCAGGAAATTGATTTTGACCCGAAACTTTCTGTGGAAGAATTTATGATGACTTTGGATTCTGCGCCAATTCTCGCTTTGAAGAAATACCATCACGCTTTGACCTCGGAAAATCCGGATGATATGGAAACGGCTTTGGCTGAGATGGAAATCCACAAGGCTTGGGATTTGGAAAATGAGATGGAACAAATTCTTTCTCAACTGAAAATCACCGATTTGTCAGCAAAAATGGGAACGCTTTCCGGTGGACAAATCAAAAGAATTGCGCTGGCAAAACTATTGACGGAAACCAGAGCGGAACATCGCCACACCTTGTTGATAATGGATGAGCCGACCAATCACTTGGATGTGGAAATGGTAGAATGGCTGGAAAACTATCTGAGTAAAGCAAAAATCACGTTGCTTCTTGTAACGCACGACCGTTATTTCCTCGATGCAGTTTGTGACAAAATTTGGGAAATGGAAGACGGAAATCTCTATCTCCACAACGGAAGTTATGCAACTTATCTCGAAAATAAAATGATTCGCGAGGACAACCTGAATTCGACGATCGATAAAGCCAACAACCTTTACAGAAAGGAATTGGAATGGATGCGAAGACAGCCGAAAGCGAGAACTACGAAATCAAAATCGCGTCAAGATGATTTTTATGAAACCGAAAAAATAGCGAAAACCGACACGAGAAAAGAAACTTTGGCGTTGGATTTCGAGATGAAAAGATTGGGAAACAAAATCCTTGAACTTCGAGATATCAATAAAAGTTATGGTGAGAAAGTGTTGTTCAAAGATTTCTCTTATCAGTTTCAAAGAGGGGAAAAAGTCGGGATTGTCGGGAAAAATGGTGCTGGAAAATCGACTTTGCTGAATATCATCCAAGGTTTTGAGCCGAAAGATTCTGGGGAAATTGAAACTGGAGAAACAATCAAGTTCGGATATTTTGCGCAGAAAGGTTTGACCTATAAAGAAGATGAACGTGTAATTGATTTCATCAAGGAAATTGGGGAGAATTTCCCATTGGCTAATGGAAAAACCATCTCGGCTTCTCAGTTCTTGAGATTGTTCTTGTTTGATGACCAGACGCAATATTCGCCAATTTCTAAACTTTCGGGAGGAGAAAAACGGCGTTTGCATTTGATGTACATTCTTTATCAGAATCCGAATTTCCTGATTTTTGATGAGCCTACGAATGATTTGGATTTGCCGACTTTGACAGTTCTTGAAAACTTTCTTCAGAATTTCCAGGGAAGTTTGATTATCGTTTCTCACGACCGTTATTTTATGGACAGAATTGTTGACCACGTTCTGGCTTTTGAAGGTGACGGAAAAATCAAAGAGTTTGTCGGGAATTTCTCAGAATATCGTGAGAATTTGAAAAACGAAGAGAAAAATCCTAAGGTAGAAAAGTCGGAAGTCGGAAGTCAGAAGTCGGAAGAAAAATCGACTGTGCAAGCTGTGCCAAATCCTCAACCAACAACCAACAAACAACAAACAAACAAGAAATTATCTTTTAAAGAGCAACACGAGTTGGAAACGATTGAAAAGGAAATGCCGAAATTGGAAGAACAACGAAGCAAAATCCTCGACGAACTGAATAATGAAACCGATTACGAAAAGATAGCCAAATTCTCGGCGGAGTTGGAAAGCATCTCTGAGAAATTGGAGAATTTTGAATTGCGTTGGCTGGAATTGCAGGATTAAATCAAATAAAAACTCTATGGATAAGATAAAGGACACGAGAAGTTTTATGAGAATCGTTCACAGGTATCTTGGATATTTGATGGCGGGCATAATGTCTGTCTATGCCATCAGTGGTGTGATTTTGGTCTACCGTGATACGGATTTTCTGAAAAGAGAGAATCATTACGAGAAAGTTTTCGAGAAGAATCTCAACGAAAAACAATTAGGAGACGAAACGAATATCAAAAATTTTGAGGTCACAAAAACTGAAAACGGAATTGTTTATTTCAAAGAAGGCACTTATAATCCTCTAACCGGAAAAGCTGATTACACCAAGAAGGAATTGCCATTTGTCTGGGACAAAATGACAAAACTTCACAAGGCGAAATCTGAAAATGCGCTTTCTCCGCTGAACACATTTTTCGGCATCTGTCTATTATTCTTTGTGATTTCCAGTTTCTGGATGTTCCCACCTAAATCTAAGGTTTTCAAACGCGGAATGGTTTTCACAGCGATTGGGATTGTGATTGCTTTGCTGTTGACGTTTTTATAAACTTAGTTTCTTATTTGCGTCAGCTGCAAAAGGGATGGAAGTTTCTTGGGAAGGCAAAAGTTGAGGGAAGAAAAAGATAGTAACGGACAGCGCGACCCGAGCGGTGGCAAAGCATTGGCGAGGGATTTGCCAAAATTTTCTATATGATGTGGAAAGTTTTGAGTAAAACATTCAAGCTCCAGATGATGACAATGGCGCCGACTCCGATGAACATTGTTTTCAGAGGTAATTTACCTGCTAATCTTGCGGCAATAGGCGCAGCCAAAACACCACCCAAAATCAATCCTGCAATGAGTTGCCAATGGCTGATCCCGATGACGGAAAAGAAGGTCAATGCACTGGCAAAAGTGACGAAGAACTCAGTCAAACTTACTGTTCCGATTACGTAGCGCGGGGTTTTTCCTTTTGAGATCAAAGTGGATGTGACCAATGGTCCCCAGCCGCCGCCACCGAAGGAATCCAGGAATCCGCCAGCTCCGGCTAACCAACCTACTCTTTTGGTTTTCTTTCTGATTTTATTCTTCTTAAAAGCATTAAGCAAAATCCTAATTCCGAGGATGAAAGTATAAAGAGCAAGGATTGGCTTGATGATTCCGGCATATTTCTCTCCCAAATAAGACAGCATCAAAGCGCCTAAGATTGCGCCCAGCACGCCGGGAATCAGGATATTTTTGAATAATTTTTTGTTGATATTCCCGAATTTGTAATGGCTGAAACCCGATGCACCACTGGAAAACATCTCAGCCGTGTGAATACTGCTGCTGATTGCCGGCAATGGAATCCCGATGTACAACAAGGCAGCGGTACAAGTTACGCCATAACCCATTCCTAGAGCGCCATCGATCAATTGAGCCAAAAAGCCTACAAGAAACAACCAGAAAAAACGTTCATCGGTATTTGCGTTCAGATATTGATAGGCAATTTCAAGATCTTTGAAACCGATGTAAAATGAGACAATATTCCCAATTAACAACAGAACGAAGGCTAGGAAAAAGACAGTTGCAATTCGACGCCACTTCTTTTCGCCGTTGATGAGCGGCAGATAATTATTTTCCGGCGTTTCATTATTGGAAACATTGGTCAGAAAAAAAGTGCTCTCAGAGGGTTGATTTGGAAGAAAATAAAGTTTTTTACTCGCTTTGAGAACGCTTACAATTTCCTCATCGGAAGTTTGATTTTCCGTAGCCACAATGACCAGATCCTGATCGGAAAAATCCTCTACATTATAATCTCTTTTTAAAATTTTTACAGAATTGTTTTCATTCAGTAACAGCTGAAGATCCTCAGAAATGTTGGGAGAAATCAAAGTAATATTTGAATCTGTGATGTTTTGCAGAATGTCATTCAGATTTTCCGCTGCTGTTTTTCCGCCGCCTACAATCAGAATTTTGTTGTTGGAAGCATTAATGAAAATCGGTAAAGAGATTTTTGATTTCAAATTTTTCAGCTTTAAATTATTGAATCAAACCTGCGCCAACCGTTACAAAACTCGTTTCATCGATGAAGATGATTCCGCCGTTTGACGACAGATCCTTGTAAGAATCATAGGCAAAAGGTTTTGCGGTTTTAAGTTTAAGCTTCACAATCTCATTAAGAGAAACCTGCTCCACGTCGTGTTTTTCCAGCGTGTTGACGTCCAATTTATATTCGATGTCTTTGATCACTGCTTTGGTTTGTGTGGTGTTGTTTTGAATCAGATATTTGGAACCGATTTTCAAAGGTTTGTCGCCCATCCAGCAGACCAAAATCTCCAATTCCTGCTCGAGTTTCGGAAGGTCATCAGATTTGACGATCAAATCGCCACGGCTGATATCGACATCATTTTCCAAATGCAGGATTACACTTTGCGGCGCAAAAGCCTCTTCCACTTCTTTCTGATTTATTTCTATAGCAGAAATTTTACTTTCTGTTCCCGAAGGTAAAATGGTAACCGCATCTCCAACTTTGTAAATTCCGCTGGTGATTTTCCCGGCATAGCCTCGGTAATCGTGGTATTCTTCTGACTGCGGACGGATCACATATTGCACTGGGAATCTGGCTTTATCAAGATTGATGGTGTTCTCCAGCTCCACCGTTTCTAGATGATCCAACAACGTTTTGCCTTCATACCAGTTCAAATTTTCGGATCTGTCAACGATATTGTCACCATCCAAAGCACTGATCGGAATGTAAACCACATTGTTGAGAGCCAGCTGATCTGCCATTTTGGAATATTCATCTTTGATATTATTGAAGATTTCTTCGGAATAATTGACCAAATCCAACTTGTTAATTGCTACAACAACATTCGGTATATTAAGCAAAGATGCGATGATTGAGTGTCGTCTGGTCTGTTCTATGATTCCATTTCTTGCATCAACGAGGATGATGATCAAAGCGGCATTGCTTGCGCCAGTGATCATATTTCTGGTGTACTGAACGTGGCCCGGTGCGTCTGCGATGATGAATTTGCGTTTTGGTGTTGAAAAATATTTGTAGGCGACATCAATAGTAATTCCCTGTTCACGTTCTGCGCGCAAACCATCCGTCAGCAAAGCCAGATCCAGCTCGCCATCGTTTTTGAATTTGCTCGCGCGTTCTACTGCTTCTAGCTGATCAATAAGTATATTTTTGCTGTCGTATAATAATCTGCCAATCAGTGTACTTTTTCCGTCGTCTACACTTCCGGCTGTTATAAATCTTAATATGTCCATTTTTCGTTGTCAGTTGTTGGTTGATAGTTGATCGTTTTCGGCAACTAGATTGTTTTTGAATTGCTCCATAGCCCTGATGGAAACGGCATCCTTTTTTGTTTTTTTGTTCCTAATGTCAATCAGAAATACAAGTCTTCTAAAAAAACAAAAAAGATATAGTGGACAGCAGGTTCCCGACTACTAATTATAATTGATGATGGATAAGTGATAAATGATTTTGAGAATTTGCTTGTGATTTAATCATTCATCACTATAATTTATCATTAATAATTAGAAATAACCTGCTTTTTTGCGGTCTTCCATTGCGGCTTCGGAGGTTCTGTCGTCGATTCGGGTTTCGCCTCTTTCGCTGGTTTTGGTGGTAATGATCTCGGCAATCACTTCTTCCAGATTGGCTGCGTTTGAAAGGACTGCGGCGGTACAAGTCATATCGCCAACGGTTCTGTAGCGTACTTTTTCTGTGGTTACGACATCATTTTCTTCAAGATTTACGAACTCATTCATCGCAATGAACTGGCTGTCAAAATTGAGAACTTCTCTGTCGTGTGCAAAATAAATGGATGGCAGCTGGATATTTTCTTTCAGGATGTAGTTCCAAACGTCGAGTTCTGTCCAGTTGCTGATCGGGAACGCTCTTACCTGCTCGCCTTTGTGGATTTTTCCGTTATAAGTGTTCCAAAGTTCCGGGCGCTGAAGTTTCGGATCCCATTGTCCGAAATCGTCACGAACGGAGAAAATTCTCTCCTTGGCTCTGGCTTTTTCTTCGTCCCGTCTACCGCCGCCGATGCAGCAGTCGAATTCGAATTCTTCTACGGTATCAAGAAGTGTGAAAGTTTGAAGCGCATTTCTGCTTGGTAATTTGCCTTTCGGTTCGGTCAAACCTTTTTCTTTGATGGTATCTTCAACTTTTCTTACGATGAGTTTTTCGCCAATCTTTTGTATTAACTGATCACGGTAATCCAGCACTTCCGGGAAGTTGTGACCTGTGTCGATGTGGACCAATGGAAATGGAAACTTGCCCGGGCGGAAAGCTTTGAGAGCCAGATGAACCAGCACAATGCTGTCTTTTCCGCCGCTGAAAAGCAGAGCCGGACGTTCAAACTGACCTGCAACTTCGCGAAAAATATGAATGGCTTCGGACTCTAACTGTTCCAGATAATCCAGATGATATTTTGACATTTAATTTTATTAAAATTGTTATTTATGAACGTGGAGTCCACATTCTTTTTTACTTGCATCTTCCCACCACCAGCGTCCTGCGCGGAAATCTTCGCCCGGCTGAATTGCTCTTGTACAAGGTGCGCAACCAATACTTACGAAACCTTTGTCGTGCAAAATGTTGTATGGAATCTGCTTTTCTTTGATGTAATTTTTGACGTCGTCTGTTGACCAGAATAATAAAGGATGGTACTTGATGATCTGGTTGGATTCGTCCCATTCCAATTGCTGCAGATCTTTACGTTCAGGCGAATGCTCTGCCCGCAGACCTGTGATCCAAACTTTGTTGCCTTTCAAAGCTCTTTTGAGAGGCTGAACTTTTCGGATGTTGCAGCAAGCTTTTCTATTGTCAACTGATGTATAAAATGAGTCCGGGCCTTTTTCCTTAATGAAAGGTTCCAGTTCGTTATGATCCGGATAATAGGCTTTGACATTCACATTATATTTTGATCTTGTCAAATTCCAGGTATTGTACGTGTCTTCGAAAAGGCGACCTGTATCCAGTGTGAAAATTTTGATGTCAGAGTTCTGTACAAAATCGGTGATCACCTGATCTTCCATACTGAAACTTGTGGAAAAACACGTTTCGTCTGGGAAAAGCCTTGTCAAATACTGCAAAACATCATCAATCGATTCATTCTTAATATTATTATCAATAAGGTTTTGAAAGATTGATTTTAAATCTTCGTTCATTTTGTAAATCTTTACGCACTGCAAAGTTAACGATTCAGATATATCTTACCAAATTAGTATAATATGATTAATTAGAAAAATTATATTAATAAAATCTTTTCACATCTATTTCGGGATCTAGTTCCGTCTTATTTTCCAGATAATCAAACATCACTTTGGAAAAATAAGTACCGTTGAGAACACCTCTCGCCCCAAGCCCATTGAAAATATGTAAATTTTCAAACTCACGATGTGTTCCTAAAATCGGTCTTCTGTCATCTACAGTTGCACGAAAAGCCGTTTTTATCTTTGTAACTGAAAAATCACTTTTATAAAAAGCTTTCAGTCCGTCTTCAAGTTCCTTCACAAATTCGGGATCGATGTTTTCTGACTGACCAAACCGGTCATAGGTTCCTCCGTAGTAATATCTGCTGTCAGAAAGTGAAAAGAGGAAGTGTTTTTTCTTTATAATATAAGGATCAATTTCTCCTTCAATGTTGACTTCCAAACAATGTCCTTTATTTGGCAAAACAGGAATTGCATTAAAGTAAGGATTATCTTTGGTGTGAATTCCCTCGCAGAAAACGATATTTTTAAATTCAAAATCTTTGTAAACTGAAGTCTTAAAATCTATAACGTTGTGATCAAAGGACTCATTGATCAGATTTTGATTAGCTTCAAAATAACTGAACATATCTTTGAAAAAATTCTCAACATCCAGCCTGCAGGAATTTTTTACAATTCCGGACTCGAGAGGATTCTCGACATTTTTCAGCCTGATAAAATCAGTATCTAAAAATGATTTTAATTCTTCTTTGTTAGAATTTTTGAGCCATTGTTTCTTTTCAGCTACATCGTGGAAAATTCTGGCGACGGGTTCCTGTATAATGTAATTTCTTTTGGTAAAAGATTCAATCTCCGAAAAAATGGTTTCCAGATAATCCATTTGGTCTTTTGATTTCCAAAATGTACTGAATCTTTTTAAAATAACCGGATTACAAACCCCGGCAGAAATGTGCGAACCGGAGATCTGATGACCATTAAAAATTACAAAAGATCTGTTATTCTTCTGCAACTGGTGTGCAAGAAAAAAACCTGCAAATCCGCCTCCGACAATGATGTAATCTACGTGAGTCATAAAAATAAAAAACCTGAGTAAAGATACTCAGGTTTTTTTATTTGGGATATGAGAAATATTAGTAATTCCACAAATCATTTTCCATTTGAAGGATCTGTGCCTTGATTCTGTCGCTTTCGTCCAATTGTCCGTCTGCATCATCCGGGATATATTCATCAATGATACCACTTCCGCCTCTACCAAGACCGTTGTCTGATTTGTAGATTACAGAAGAGAATCTTCTTTGGTTAAGAACGTCATCATAACTGATATTAGAAGATGAATTCTTAGCATTGAATATATAGTTGGTTGTAAGAACCTGTCTAGCATCCGGATAATAGATCCAGAAAAGATCGATTAAATCTTCAGCAGCACCAGTTGCAGCCTCTACCGGCTGACCAGCTTCTGCCAAAGCAGCAGCCTGAGAAGCTCTTAGTTTAGCAGCATTAGGATCTTCTCCCATAGCAGCAATGCCAAGCAATCTGTATCTAAGCTGAGTATCTCTCTTATCGACATACCACATTCCCATCAACTTAAGCGCTTTCACTTTTTCTGTTCCGGTAACAATTTTATCAACATTTGAAGAAATATCATTTCTGTTGATTTTGTACCAGCTACCGTCCAATTTTACAAGAACAGTTCCAGGCGCTATATTAACAGCTTTTGGTGCAGCTTTCTTAGTTGTTTTTTTCTTTTTGCCTTTTTTAGTAGTCGTTGTTTCTTCTACTGGTGTTTCTTCCGTTACTGGAGAAGAACCGTCATTGTACAAAAGAACATCTTCTAACCTACTACCATAAAATGCTTTGATAGAGCTAATGTCTGTATCTGTAGAATTGATAGCAGAAGTGAAATACTTTTTAAGGTTATTTGCTGTTCCTTCTTCAATTTTATTTTCGTTCAGAGTCTGGGAAAAATAATCCGCCACCTGAACTGCAGATGTTGCAGAAACAATTTGCTCCGGTGTAAGTCTGGCAGTAAAATCATCACCCTGGTAAACTTCTTTAATTTTGCCGTTGTTCACAGCATCCAATAGAACCTGGTAAAGTGATTTGTTCTGAGAGACCAATCCGTCTGCATTATGGTAATAAGGCTGATTGATTTTGTCATTCATATCAATAATTTCCCATACAACCATACTTCTCAATATGTCTTTATCTTCGATAAAGCTGTATTTCAGCGGTGTTCCTATACTGTCTTTTTTAGCTTCTCTCTCTTCTCTGAATGTTTGGGGAGAGCTAGCATTAAGAATGCTGTTCTGACCAAAAACCATTGTTGAGGAAAGACAAATTAAACTATATATAATCTTTTTCATAATAAATATTGAATAGTAAAAAAATCAATCAAACTTTAAAGTTCTTTTTAAAGTACGCTTATAATAACGTTACCGATATTTGGAAGAACTACTCCATTAAGTCCATTAGCTCTAGCCTGGATGTCAAAAATTGTAACTACATCTCCACTTCTAAGTCCTTTTGTAAGACTCTCAACTTGTCCTAAAGAACTTCCGTTGATTGGCATTACAGGTTTTCCGGAAACTTTAACTTTGAAACTTACAACATCAAATGTTACAGGGAAATCAAAGTCTGGCAAAGTAGCCGTAAGTGTTTGCTTAGAGATAGATGCAGCAGGCATTGGTACATAACTAGCACCTCTGATCTGACCTCTTGGCGGTGGGATATTTTTTATTCTGAAATCAAATCCTTGTGTAATCATTTTTCCACTTGGAGATTTTCCAGAGATTGTCAATTTTACAGTGCTTCCAGAGCCAGGAGTCACCATCCATTTTCCTTTGCCACCGCTAACTGCTGCTCCTGCTGCAGATAGATTAGTAGCATTAAGATCTGCTCCTAAAATAGATCCGGAAACCGGGTTAGCCAAACCTCTGTATAACACGTTCATTTTATCAGCTGCTAAAATTGCACCACTTTGCTCTTTCAATGCTTCTGCACCCGAAACTACGTTCAATGTGTGAGCATAAGGAAGTGTATGAACTTTACCGTTTTTATCTGTAAATGAAATTTGTCCTTTTAATTCCTGTGCTCCTACAGTTCCTGTACCAGGCGTAATGATTCCTTGACCATTAACAACTTTAGCACCAGTAATGCTTAAACCAGGAACAGAACTTGCAAAAGTACCAATTGCCACTTTGATCTCAGCCGGCTCACCTTTCATTACTGAACTAGGACCAGATACCAAAGCTTCGTAAGCATCAAACTTGATATCAGCATCCACTTTCTCCTGCAACATAGATGTCAATGCATCTGACTGTAGGTTTCTAGCTTCTGACTGAATTACCTCAAGATTTGAAAGTGCTGCAACCAACGGCTGGTTGTAAAATTTATACTGAGCCCAACCTTTGTTTGCTCTTTTGTCTCCTTTTGGAAATTCTGCCACCAAATGTTTTGTAGCTCTTGTAGCTACATCTTTCAATTGTGCATTAGAACCAAAAGTTGAAATAATGTAGTTTCTTAGATCATCTACTTTAGTTTTAAGATCGTTTGACTGCTGTGATAAAACTTTCTCATCACCATCTTTAAAGAAAGTAGTTGTAGAAGGTTCTGTATTATTAAGCGCTGTAAAACTCTCTTCAACAGCAAGATCTGAATTATATTCAGCTTCTGAGCTCATTTTGTTTTTCAAGCCATCAATATATCCTACTAAATCATTTGTTTTAGCTTTCAATCCTTGATATTGCTGTAACATTGGACCGTAAATCTCCGGAGATGATACTGCTTTTGCTTTTAAAGTTGCTTCAAAAATTTTGTCATTCTTATTTTCAACCATCAATCTGGTATCTGTAAGTGACTGGTTTGTATCTTTATATGATCTGATGATTTCCTGATCGATCTGCATCGCTAGCATCGCGATGAAAACCAGATACATCAGGTTGATCATCTTCTGACGTGGTGTCTGTTTGCCTCCTGCCATTTTAATAAATTAAATTAATTGTTAAACAAAAATTAAAATGATAGTGATTAAGACTTCATTGCGCTAAGCATACCACCATAAACTCTATTAAGATTATTTAGATTACCTGTTAGTCCTTGTAGTTCTTCGTTAAATTTCTCAGAATGTGCTGCAGATTTTTGAATATCTTCAACATACTTTTTGCTGAATTCTGATTGTTTTTGTCCTTGTTCCAATTGAAGTGCATATAAAGCATTCATACTTTCCAAGTGAGAAGCAGCCATATTAAGTTGCTCGTTGTATTTATGAGTAGAAGCAGAAACGTCAACAGTTTGGTTGATTTGATCTACTGAAGATGAGAATTTATCAATTCCTCCTCTTAGTCTTTCGAATAAGTTAACATCAAGTTTTGCATCAGCCAACATTTTATCAAGTTTGTCAGACAATGAAACCTCTAATTCTTTGTTTTCAACTTTGGCAACAACTTTTCTTGGTTGTCTCTCAGCAGTTTCGTCCAATAACTCCGGGTAAACATTTTCCCAAGCATAGCTTTCTTCTGACTTTGGCGGATCGAATGCGAAGAATAAGAAGATCAATGCTTCAGTAATCAAACCTGCCGCTAGAGCAACGTTACCTGTGATAGGACCTAAACTCCAGTGTGTCATTTTAAACAAAGCTCCCAAGATTACGATAGCTGCTCCGAACGAATACACAAAATTCGTGATTGAATCTTTAGTTTTAAACATCTTTTAAAAAATTTTTAGTTAGTAATAGTTAGTTAATTATTTAGTTGTTCTTTTAAATCTTCCTGCTCCCGATGGAATATCCTGAATAGTTCTGAATCCAATAAAACTTCTTGCAGAATCTTTTCTTTCCCAATCTCTGTATCCAGTCATTAGTAAGTATCCTGCGTCTTTCCAAGATCCACCTCTTACAGTTTTCTTCACCTCTCTGTAAGACTGATTGGAAAGATTTGGATTCAAAGATGAAGAGAATTCGGAACTTGAGTTATTGTAAGGTGACTCTGTCCACTCAGAAACATTCCCTGCCATATCATAAAGACCGTATCCATTTTTACTGAATTTCTTAACAGGTGCTGTATAAGTATAGTTACCTGTTTTTTCATCTTCTATATAGTTACCTCTTTTCGGTTTGAAGTTGGCTAAGTAGCAGCCCCTGTCATCCTGCAAATATGGTCCACCCCAAGGATAAGTAGCATTTTGAATACCTCCTTTGGCAGCATATTCCCATTCTGCTTCCGTTGGAAGACGGAATCTCATTGATTTTTGTTTTTTCTTTTTCAGACTGCTGTTAAAATCACTTTTCATTTTAGTTCTGAAATCACAGAAAGCTCTTGCCTGATCCCAGGTAACTCCAACCACGGGATATTCTCTGTAAGCCTGATGCCAGAAATACTGATCAAACAATGGCTCGTTATAAGCATAACTGAAATCCTTAACCCAAACCGTGGTATCAGGATAGATTGCGATACTTTCTTTTTTAAGATAGTTCGCCCCTCTGTCTTTATCTTTAACGGCAGACATTACATCTTCCCATTGATAATTATATTTGATTTTTGACCAATCAATAATTCTTTCATTATTGATTCTTTTATCTGCAGGCAAATACATTGACTCCAGAACTTCAGCATACTTTTCGTCCGGATACGCAGAAGTATTGTAATACAAAGGCACTTTTTTATCTAATTTTTTAGACTCATCATACCCATCTCGACCACCTTGAGCCTCAAGGAATTTTTGATAAGGTGTACCACCGTCTTCTGCAGTTTTCTTTGATGCATAAGCATAGTCGGCGATTGTACCTCCTTCGCCTTCTCCACCGCCGCCTTCTCCGGCAGCTTCGGCTAGCAATCCTCTAGCGATAGAATCTCTAACTGCATTGATGAACAATCTGTATTCTGCATTAGTGATTTCTGTTTCATCCATAAAAAAGGAAGATACTGTCACGGTTTTAGGCATTGCTTTTTCGGGTGTAGCTGAGAAATCCTGGTCTGCCAGACCCATTACAAATGAACCTCCTGGTATTGGAACCATTCCGTAAGGTCGTTCTGCAACAAATGATTTTGATGATCCTCTCGGAACTAGCTCTCCTTTCATACCTGGATTACCAGTAATACCTTTTGAAGATCCTCCTCCGGAACAAGAAATTATCACTGAAGCCGATAAAAATATAAGTAATGTCCTTTTCATCTATTTTAAAGAAATTAAGCGGTAAATATATAATTTTTTTTATGAATAATTATCAATTTTTATTCAAAACGTAATTTGTTAAAGAATATTTCACAAACGAGAAAATTATTCTACAGTTACTGATTTTGCAAGGTTTCTTGGCTGGTCTACATTAGCTCCTCTTTCAACTGCGATATAATAGGATAGTAACTGTAATGGTACTGATGCCAAGATTGGAGAGAAACACTCTGAAGTCTCAGGAATCTCAATAATATAATCTGCCATAGCAGCCACCTGAGTATCGCCTTTGTTAATAATAGCAATTACTTTTCCTTTTCTGGCTTTGATTTCCTGAACATTGCTTACAATCTTATCATAATGTCCAATTTTTGGAGCGATAATTACGATTGGCATGTTTTCATCTATCAAAGCAATTGGTCCGTGTTTCATCTCAGCAGCAGGATAACCTTCTGCGTGGATGTAAGAAATTTCTTTAAGCTTAAGTGCTCCTTCCAACGCAGCTGGGAAATTATATCCTCTACCTAAATATAGGAAATTAGTTGCGTCCGCAAATTTCTTAGCAATGCCTTTCACAACATCATCTACAGAATTCAAAACATCTTCCACTTTTTTAGGAATAGCTTCTAATTCGGTAATCAATCTCATAAAATCGGCTTTACCTAAATTTCCATTATGATTACCTAATTTGATAGCAATCAAAGATAAAATTGTAAGCTGAGCCGTGAATGCTTTTGTTGAAGCAACACCAATTTCTGGTCCTGCGTGTGTATAGGCACCTGCATCTGTGTATCTTGCGATAGAAGAATCTACAACATTACAGATTCCGAATACGAATGCTCCTTTTTCTTTAGCCAGTTTGATTGCCGCCATTGTATCAGCAGTTTCTCCAGACTGGGAAATAGCGATGACAACGTCCTTTGAACTAATAATTGGATTTCTGTATCTGAATTCTGAAGCATACTCCACTTCAACAGGAACTCTTGCAAATTCCTCAATCAGGTACTCTCCTATGAGTCCCGCATGCCAAGAGGTTCCGCAAGCAATAATGATGATTCTTTCTGCATTCGTCAATCTTTCCAAATGATCCCAGATACCGGCCATCTTAATAATTCCTTCATCAGCAAGCAGTCTTCCTCTCATAGTGTCAAGGATAGATTTTGGCTGTTCGAAGATTTCTTTTAACATGAAATGCTCATAGCCACCCTTTTCAATTTGCTCAAGATTCAGTCTAAGTTCCTGAATTGCAGGTTCAATCTTGGTATTTTCTTTTATGGTTCTGATGTCGATCCCATTATCTAAAGAGATGCTTGCCATGTGTCCTTCTTCAAGATACACAGCTTCCTTTGTAAACTCTACAAACGGAGAAGCATCAGACGCTACGAAAAATTCGTTTTCTCCAATACCAACAGCCAATGGAGATCCCAATCTTGCAACAACAAGCTCGCCAGGAAAATCCTCATGCATTACAGAAACCGCATAAGCACCATAAACTTCATTCAAAGCATATCTTACCGCTTCGGGGAATTCCAATGTTGGCTCTTTATCCATAAAATACTGGATAAGATTGACTAAAACTTCTGTATCAGTTTCAGATTTAAAATCAAAATCTTTATTGATCAACATGGTCTTGATCGTATCATAATTTTCAATGATACCGTTATGAACCAATGCTATTTTTCCATTATTAGAAACGTGGGGATGCGAATTATTATCGCTAGGAACACCATGTGTAGCCCATCTCGTGTGACCCATCCCAATTTTGGATGTACTTTTTAATGCTTTAGAAATAGCAACAAGATCATCAACTTTGCCCTTTGTTTTTTTAACTTCAAATTCTCCTGCATCAGTTTCTAAAACAACGCCAGCACTGTCGTATCCACGATATTCTAAACGACGCAATCCATTGATAACAATTTCATATGCATCTCTAAAACCTGTATAACCTACGATTCCACACATATATTAATAGCTTTATTTTTTTTATTTTATTGTATAAATTATTCTTAGTTGGGCTGCTTTAGAGCCTTTTTCAACCTCGTTTCCTACTTTACTAAGATCGGTTCCTTTTAAAAGGATACGATAAGGTGCATATGCTCTGTTATTATATTGCTGCCCTAACAGAAGTCCGGTGGAAGAATCGCTTAAATAACTTCCCACTTGGATTATAAAATCTTCATTTTTAGAGTAAGGATCATAGCTTTCGCTCTCGATGAGTGTCTTTAGTGATGCTGTAATTCCAATGTCGTAATATGCATCTTTGGTTGACAGATTCGCTATTTTCACCAATGAATATCCAGCACTTGACAAAGTTGTCATATCCGGAAGAAATCCAGCTGAAAATCTTTCTTTCACAAGTAGACTCATTGGTTTTTGATAAGTATTAATCCAATCGTTATCATCATTATAAAGTCTGATTTTTGCCGAAACAATTCCAATTTTATTGTTTTTATACTCGGTTCTCAGGTCTTCTAATGTTTTAGCAGGGATTCTGATCCCAACGCTAGCACCGCCCATTCCCTGCAGATATAGTTTTTCAGCATAATTAGAATTTTGAACTGTTAAAGGATTATTATTTTTTATATTATTAAAATCAACAATTTTAACAGCACTGTTCATTGCGCCACTATACTGAGTACCAGTTCTTGTATAATTAATTTGGCTGAGATGCACATTTCCAGAACCGACATTCAATGTTGTTTCAGCTTTTGTACGTGTAACAGTACCGTTGGTTTCCGTTACGTCATTCTTGTAGTAAATTGTAATTGCTGCATCATTAGGTGCCATTGAGAACAGATAACCGTCATTTTGCTCAACAGAAATACTGATTCCCTTGAAATATCTGATGAATGATGCTGCATCTTTAAGAACCTGGTCTCCCTGTTTCGCTATGATTTTGTTTTGAAAAAAATTCTTATCCAAATCTATTCTCAAACCAACTGCCCTATTCAACAGTTCGGAAGCATCAGAATCTTTTGTGATTACGACAGAGCTTACATATCCGTTAAAAGGTTTTGATCCTATTTCTGCCCCCAAAGCAACTGCCTTATTAGACAGCAGTGAATCTGAAGTTCCGCCTAAAAAGTCATTAACTTCATTAATTTTGATAGTAAGTGGTGTTTTCTGACCACCCATTTTTGCTTTACCATACTTGTTAACAGGATAGCTTGTTACAACTTTCTTTGCCGCAACAGCACCATCAGGGTAGATATAATCTTCTGTAGGTGTTGTAATTACAGAATCTGAAGCGGTTTTATATCTCGGTTTCAGAGTCAAAACAACCGAGTCAATGACAGGATTTTTTCCAAAATCAGGATTGTAGGCATTCAGACGAACCTGTGTAATGTACGAAACTTTCTGCCCTCCGAATACTTGCTCACTAAAAGCTCCAATTCTCACACTATCCAATTTTGAAGCATCAGCACGGATTACATCATTATTGTCTATATTATAAGCAATAAGACCGTAAGCCTTGTCCACACCATCAGATGCGTTTCCAGATACCAATTGAGATCCCAGATCATCAATTTCGCCTTCACAAGAATTCAAAACTACCATTCCCATTACCAAAAACGGGATCATCTTCATCAAATTTTTTATTTTTATCATCTTAAAAAATAGTAATTAATAAACGGTTGCTATAGAATCAGCATTCAAATATTCGGATTTCTCAGCTGTTGCTTTTCCATAAGCTTCCTCCAATTTTTCCTCCAGGAACTCATTTCCTTTTACAATGACATCTACATACTGCATACTGTCATTCACAAAACCTAGAAAGCTTGGGTTATTTAACGATTCCAAATCTGAAATATTATCAAATGCCAATATTTCTTTCGTATTACCATTCAACTCAATATCGTCTTCGTTGTAAACAGAAAGTACAATTTTGGTATCATTGAAATAGGTATCGTCTTTATAGTAAGTCTTCAGATAAATAGGAATTAATGAAGACATCCAGCCATTCAGGTGGATCACATCCGGTACCCAATTTAGTTTTTTGATCGTCTCAATAACGCCTCTTGCAAAGAAAACAGCTCTTTCATTATTATCTTCAAAAGCTTTTCCCTCGTCATCGTGGTAATATTGTTTTCTTTTGAAGTACTCTTCGTTGTCAATAAAATAAACCTGCAGACGCTCGCCTGGTAAAGAGGCAACCTTAATAATCAAAGGCTGGTCCAGATCATTAATAATAATATTCATCCCAGACAATCTGATAACTTCGTGAAGCTGGAATTTTCTCTCACTTATTTGTCCGAATCTAGGCATAAAAACCCTGACATCGTTACCACTTCCGTGCATTTTCAGCGCCATTTTGTGTACCAAACTTCCCATATTAGTATCTTCTTGGTAAGGGAACATTTCTGTAGTAACGTATAAAATCTTTTGATTAGGCATAAAATTTACTTTAGATGAAGGTATAAAATCTTCATTTTGCAAAATTACAAAAAATTAAATCAAATTATTTATTTTCAGTAATATTAATATTTATAATCAACAATCATTAATTATCAACAAGTTACAGATTCAAAAATGTTAATTTTATATGATAATAGTGAGATAGTTAATGATTCAATATCACAAATCAACATTATTAATATGATTTTCAAAGAATTAAGCTTAAAATTCTTAATTAGCAATTATAAATATTGTATGATATCGCAAATCGTAAAAACGATTATCTTTGATTCATAAAATATTAAACAAATGCAGGTCTTCTACGACAAAAATTCTTTTACAGAATATATAAAATCACAAAAACAGCAACACAAAACAATTGGATTTGCGCCAACAATGGGCGCATTGCACGCTGGTCACATCTCATTATATCAGGAAGCTAAAAAAGATAACGACATCGTTGTTTCCTCAATATTCGTGAATCCAACACAATTTAATAATCCTGAGGATCTGGAAAAATATCCAAGGACTGTGGAAGATGATATTAAGAAATTAGAGGATTCAAATCTGGTAGATGCAGCTTACATCCCAAGCGTTGAAGATATCTATCCAAACGGAATGGAGAGACAGGACTATGATTTTGGAGGAATTGAGAACGAAATGGAAGGCGCCGCAAGACCGGGACATTTTGACGGCGTTGGAACTGTAGTGGAAGAATTGTTTTTGCAAGTTCAGCCTGACAACGCTTATTTTGGAGAAAAAGATTTTCAACAGCTCAAAATTATCGAAAAGTTAGTTGAAGTTTCGGATTTGAAAATTAAAATCCATGGTGTGAAAATCCATCGGGAAGAAAACGGACTTGCAATGAGCTCAAGAAATATGCGTCTTTCTGAAATAGAAAAAGAAACCTCAGCACTTATTTATAAAACTTTGAAAAAAGTAAATGATTGGTTCAGGGTCATCTCTGTTCCCGAAATTAAATCGAGAGTCGAAGAGATTTTTGACAGAGATGATATGGAACTTGAATATTTCCTGATTGCCGATGAAGAAACTTTGAAAGAAGTAGATTTTTTTTCCGAGGATAAAGACTTCCGCGCTTTCATCGTGGTGAATGTTGGCAATGTTAGATTAATTGACAATCTTCATTTGGATTAAATAAATATTTGGACAAAAAAAAGGAACTTCTTTATACAAGAAGTTCCTACACCAAATCACAAAATATTAATATGAAAAAAATTTACTTGCGTAAATTGTGACCCGGCTGGGATTCGAACCCAGGACCCATACATTAAAAGTGTATTGCTCTACCAGCTGAGCTACCGAGTCGGCCACTTTAATTAATATTTCTACTAATTAAAATTGTTTTTGATTTTGAAAAATATTAGAAAATGAATTCCTCAATTTTTAATTCTTGCAGTGCCTGCGACTGGACTCGAACCAGCACATCCTTAGGAAACCACCCCCTCAAGATGGCGTGTCTACCAATTTCACCACGCAGGCAAAAAAAAACCGTATCGCTACGGATTTTTTGCTTGTGACCCGGCTGGGATTCGAACCCAGGACCCATACATTAAAAGTGTATTGCTCTACCAGCTGAGCTACCGAGTCGGCCACATTTAAAATCTCAATATTACTATTTCGTTTTAAAGTGGTGCAAAGATAGGCGTTTTTTTAAAATCTCAAAATTTTTTTCGAACTTTGTTTAAAATAAAATTATGATAATTTCGCTGTTGGGCTATATGGGTAGTGGTAAATCTCACATTTCCAAAAACTTGAGCCAGAAAATAAATTTCAAATTAATTGACCTCGATCATCAGATTTCTGAAGAACATCAGCTCTCTATTCCCGAAATCTTCGAAAAGAGAGGAGAAATCTATTTCCGGAAGGAAGAAAAAAGAATTTTGGAAGAACTTTTGAACAGTGAGGAAAATCTAGTTTTAAGTCTTGGCGGCGGAACGCCCGTCTACTATGAAAACATGAATATCATTAATGAAAAGTCAAAAAGTTTTTTTCTGAGAGCCTCAGTCAATACACTTACCAATCGTGTTTTGTTGCAAAAGAACTCACGCCCTTTGATTTCAAAATTAGAAGACTCTGACATTCCCGAATTCATTGCAAAACATCTTTTCGAGCGCAATCCTTACTATTCAAAAGCCCACTTCACCATTGATACGGATTCCAAAAATGCTGTTGAAGTTTCTGACGAGATCACAAAACTATTGCAAATCTAGTCTTCATCATCATTGATTTCCTTGAAAAATGTATCCCAATCATCGCTTTCCATATCAGTCGGCGTCTCATCATCAACATAATCATCCATATCTCGACGGTCCTTTTTAGTAGGTCTTCCGATACCTTTTTGGCGGTAATAATCCTGAGATTCTTTTCTCATTTTCAGGATTTCGTATTGATCTTTTGCCGTCATATCCACAACGTACAAAGGAACTAATTTAGCTCCTACTCTGCTTTTCGGAATATCCAAAACTTTTATTTTGTACTCAATCTGATTTTTTCTGATCTTGATAACATCTCCGGCTTTTACCTCTTTGGAGGCTTTCACAGGATTTTCTCCAATGCTGACTCTGTTCTTTTTTATATCTTCTGTAGCGATAGTTCTTGTCTTATAAAATCTTACACTCCACAAATATTTATCTATTCTCATAATTTTTTATACTTTTGTCACGTTAAATTAATCGCAATTTAAGATTAAATAAAAAAATGAAGAAAATACTTTTAGGAATTGCTCTTTCCGTTGTTGTACTGCAAGGATGTAAGAAAGATGATGATGATGATGTTGTGGATGAAACCGTAGTACTCACCGTAGACGAACAAAATGCCTATGATGATGCCGCCGCAATTGATTACATGGATACACATTATTTTGACGCTAAGGGAAATGTTGTGGCATTTGACAGCACAATAACGACTGATGACAACTTTCCAAAGCTATCATCATATAATCCGGTAAAACTTCCGTCTGGTGTGATATACATTTTACGCCCTGGAACAGCACAGCCGGATCCGGGAACTGCTGTAAACCCAACAGATGTGATCAACATTATGCAGGTGACAAAAATGTACGTTTCTGCTAAAGTTAACGACAAAATTGTTTTCGGTAGTGAAGGAACTTTTGCCAATACAGTTTCTGGAGATGGGATTCCGGTAAAGGATCCAGGATACTTTTACGTAAAGAAATCTGTTTTGGATAAATTCAACAAAGACAACAATACGACATTCGACAGAAGCTTTTTCGAAATTGAAGGATTACAGGAAGGTTTAAAATATTTCAAAGCATTTAATCTGGATGATTCTGCAGATTACAATATGCAAGGTGTTATTATCGTACCTTCCCGAGCTGGCTATGCGAGAGATACCAATTATTATAGTCTTATAAACAGAAGTTTTGTTTTTAACTTTCAGCTTTATAAAACAAAGACAAGAAACTTGGAGACAGAAAATTAATCACTATTTTCAACAAATAAAAAAAAGCGGAGTATTTTAAAATATTCCGCTTTTTTGTTTTATTATTTTGTCAAAAAATCTTCGCTAAGAAATCCTCGAACTGTTTTTCTTTGATAGAAACACTGCCGTCTTCCAAGATTTTATCAAGAACAATAGTTTCTGTTTGATTGATGGAATTCTCATCGAATGCTTTCGAAACTCTGACATAATTTTCCGTGAAGCCAAACATCAATCCATTTTTATTTTCGTGTTCCCAAAGAACGCTCAGCTTTCTTCCCAATTGACTTCTGTAGAATTCCATTTTCTTTTTTTCGGAAAGGATTCTAAGCATTTTGTTTCGTCTTTTTCTTTCCGGGATTGGAACTGCGCCTTGCATATTAGCCGCTTCCGTATTTTCTCTTTCAGAATAAGTGAAAACGTGAAGATAACTGATTGGCAAATCATTCAGGAAATTATAAGTTTCCATAAATAATTCTTCCGTCTCGCCAGGAAATCCAACGATGACATCCACGCCAATGGCAGCTTCCGGCATTACTTCACGGATTTTATTAACTCGATTGTAATATAAATTCGTCAAATAACGACGTTTCATTTTTTTCAATAATTCATCGCTTCCAGATTGTAATGGAATGTGAAAATGCGGTACAAAACTTCTGCTTTTGGAAACCAATTCTATGCTTTCGTCTTTGAGAAGATTTGGTTCGATGGAAGAAATTCTGATTCTTTCTATGCCTTCCACTTTATCCAATTCAGAAATCAAATCAAGGAAAGTATGTTCGTGCTTTTTATTGCCAAATTCTCCTTTTCCGTAATCACCGATATTGACGCCGGTCAAAACGATTTCTTTAATATCTCTCGCCGCAATTTCTTTGGCATTCGCCACAACATTATCGATGGTATCCGAACGCGAAATCCCTCTGGCTAAAGGAATTGTACAATAAGTACATTTGTAATCACAACCGTCCTGAACTTTCAAAAAAGCTCTCGTTCTGTCGCCAATTGAATAGGAACCAACGAAAAAATCGGCTTCGTCAATCTCACAAGAATGAATCTCGGCACGACTTTCTGATTTTTCCAAATCATCCAGATAACTCAGAATATTGAATTTCTCCTTTGCTCCCAAAACCAAATCAACGCCAGTAATTGAAGAGATTTCTTCCGGCTTCAACTGTGCGTAACAACCGATAATGGCAACCAATCCATCCGGATTTGCTTTCGCAGCACGCTTGACGTGAAGTTTACATTCCTTATCAGCATTTTCGGTAACTGAGCAAGTATTGATAATATAAACTTTCGCCGGCTCATCAAAATTGACTTTTTGATAACCTGCATCTGTTAAAGTTCGGGCAATAGTGGACGTTTCTGCAAAATTCAGTTTGCAGCCAAGTGTGTGAAACGCAACGGTTTTCGGTTGAGAAATGACATTCGACATAAGTCTGCAAAGTTATTAATAAAATCCAAATCATTCCAAATGAAGAATTTCCCCAATTAAATTAGATAATCAGACAAAAAAATCCGAATCAATGACCCGGATTTTCTTTATACAATGAATGTAATTTTAACTTATTCAGCTGATTTTGGAACGCTAACGGCCAACTCATAAACTTTGGTATGCATCAAATATTTTGACCTTTCTCTCGAAGTAATATTTTCAATTTCTCCTTTGAACAAGACAATTACCGCATCTTCCTTGATTTGCCAATCGGCATCTGAGAAGTATTTTTCATCAGGACTTTTGTCCGTGATTTCGGTCTGTCTCTCTTTTAATTTATCTGCAACTTCCTGGAAACCTTCATCGGATGAATGAATGATTTTGTAATCTGGTCCAGCAAACGCTTTGTAATATTTGTTTTCAGCAATTAGATTTTGAGAATCATCCTCAACTGGATTGTCATTTCCATCAAGGAAACCAACTTCTACCAATTTCCCATTTCGTTCCGTTGCAAACTGTCTCGCCTCGCCTACCGACTTGAAACCTGTGTAAACATTGCTGTTATCAAACTCGTATTTATTTAGTCTTTCGACGATATTTTCCGTTTCCATAATTTATTCTTTTGTGATTAATTTTTATTAATGATGCCTAACGCCTCGCTTATGATAGGTCACATTTCTATTGTTCGGGTTTTGGTCATTGAAATGAACATTTCTGGCAAGACGCGCATCGATTTTATTATTGGCATCATCCAAATGTTTCGGTGTTTCGAAATGCAGCTTTTTTCCATTTTTGAAGATTTCACCTTCTGCGCTTCGGTACATTTCGTTTTTCAGATATTTGTTTCCGTCCGGCGCCATAAACTTGTTATTTTCCTTCTGCTTTCTCTTTCTCAATTGATTTAAAAGAATCAATGCGCCACCTGCAGCAAATCCCAACGCAACTTTTATCGTATTTTTCATATAACTTATTTTAAAGTGTAAAAACAAAAGTTCTGCCAAAAGTGACAGCAACAACATTTTACATCGGCATCATAATTTTGTTTTGATTAATTTCTCAACAAATTTTAACAATCGAGACAAAGAATCATCTAATTTCGAAATGAACCAATCGATGAATACTGCCAATTTGACTTAAAATAAATCTAATTTTATTAAGGAATTTTTAAAATTGGTTAAACTTCGTTAAAACTGTAACACTAAGTTTTTAGTTCATACTAATTTAGCATTAAATTTGTCTAACAATAATCTCAAAAAAGAAATGAATATTAAGATGAAGAATACTTTCAAAAAACTAATGCCTTACGCATTGACCGGGGTTATTTCCGGTGCAACGGTTTTCGGAGCGAGTCACTACATCAGCTCAGAAAAAAATGGAGAAGATTTCTCATATTTCACGACAGCTTCTAACAAAGCATCTTTTGCAGGCATCGGTTCTGCTGTAGGTGATGATTTTGTGAAAGCTTCCAAAACGACAGTTCCGGCTGTAGTAACCATCAAAAATTATCAAGACCGTGCGGCTTCCCAAAGAATGCCAGAGACAGATATGTTCGATTTTTTCTTTGGTCCACAAGGTGGAAATCAACAAAGACAACAGCAGCAGCCTCCTAAAAATATGCCTTCCGGATTAGGTTCTGGAGTGATTATTTCACCGGATGGCTATATTATTTCTAACAATCACGTGGTTGCAGGCGCCAATAAATTGGAAGTGGTATTGAGTAACAAAAAAACTTACATCGCAACATTAATTGGAACTGACCCAAACACCGACATTTCACTTTTAAAGATCGAAGAGAAAGGTCTGCCTTATCTTAATTTCGCTAACTCAGATTTGACCGAAGTTGGACAATGGGTTCTAGCAGTTGGAAATCCACTTGGACTTAACTCTACTGTAACGGCAGGAATTATCTCTGCGAAAGGAAGAAGCATCGATATCTTAAGCCAGCAATCCAGAACGCCAATTGAAAGTTTCATTCAAACCGATGCGGCGATTAACCCTGGAAACAGTGGTGGTGCGTTGGTAAACGTAAACGGAGATTTGATTGGAATTAATACAGCGATTCAGTCCAAGACTGGATATTATGAAGGTTATGGATTTGCAGTGCCTTCGAATCTTGCCAGAAAAATTGTTGAGGATATCAAGAAATTTGGATTGGTACAAAGAGGGTTCTTGGGTGTTGGAAGTTTAGATTTGTCTAATGAAATGCAGGTGGCGGCCTACAACCAGAGAGAGAAGAAAAACCTGAAAGCCGGCGACGGAATCTACGTAACAGAAATCACGAAAAAAAGTGGTGCTGAAGATGCAGGAATCCAACCTGGCGACATCATCACAAAAATCGACAACACAGACATTTCCGGATTCTCTGACCTTTCTCTTGCGATTGGAAGTAGAAGACCAGGTGATAAAGTGGCGGTAACTTACACCAGAAATGGTAAAGTCAACAACGTGAATGTCACCTTAAAAGATTTGAAAGGCGGAACCTCATCTAGAAGTAAAGATGATCTGACTGTGACTGAAAAAATCGGTTCTGAGTTCGAGCCATTAAGCGAAAGAGTAAAAACTGATTACGGTCTGGAAAGTGGCGTTATCGCGAAAAATGTGACAGAAGGAAGCGAGATGGATAAGATTGGTGTCGTTGATAATTACATCGTGATGGAAATCAACGGAAAACCTGTTAATTCTCAAAAAGACGTGGAGAAAATCCTAAATGGTTACAAAGGAAACGTTCAGGTAAAATATGTGGACGCTTACGGAAGAATCACGACGAGAGGATTTAAATTACAATAAAACTAGAAATTAGACTTCAGTAGTTAGACTAATTCTAAATGATAAATTTTGAAAGCCATTCTTTACGGATGGCTTTCTTTTTTGGGTAAATTTGTAAAATCTCTAAAAAAATTAAATGTTTGATAAACTCAAAATATACTGCAAAACAAAAGTTCCTTTAACAGAAGCTGAACTAATTCTTATCGACAAATATTTTGAATTCAAAAAATTAAAAAAGAAAGAATTTTTGCTTCAGAATAATAAAATATGCAGCTTTATTGCTTTTATTGCTGAAGGAAACATCAGGCATCTTCATATAAAAGACGGTACAGAAAAAACTTGTGATATCTCATTTGAAAACTCCTGGGTTACTGATTTTCAAAGCTTTACCAACTCTACGCCCTGCATTATGAATCTTCAGGCTATGGAAGACACAACATTTTTTATAATTGAAAGAGAAAAGCTGTATCAGCTATATGCCGAATGCGGTAAATATGAAACATTTGGAAGATTAATGGCAGAACAGGTTGCCCAAAGAGCTACAGAAATAGCTATGTCTCTTTCTTCCGACAAGCCGGAAGAAAGGTTTCAGAATTTAATAAAAACCCATCCAGACCTTTTCCAAAAAGTTCCTCAGAAATACATCGCCAATTTTTTAGGAATACGTCCGGAAAGCCTCAGCAGAATCCGAAACAGGATTATAAAAAAAGAAAAGTCTTAACTTAAGTTATCGTTTCTCCAGCACTTGAAGTCGGAATTTTGTCTCATTAATTAAAACAAAATGAAACAATTATTAATTACTTCAATTATGATAACAATGACATCTATCAACAGTATGTCGGCGCAAAGCCAGACACTAAATTTTTCTCAGGTAAAACATTTTGAACATCAGCTGGATGATGTGATGGAATTGATTGATACTGCAGAAGTGAAAATAAAACTCAAAGAAGCAGAGGAAAATTATAAGATAAAACCAAACGAAATCAATAAGGTGCGTCTTGGTATTATCTGTCACGAGACGGCTCTAAACCTGTCTTTCCTTTCCAAAACCGAATTCAAAGGATACTCTAAGAAGAGTTACGATATTTTAACTGAATTAATAGAAAATCCACAAACCTCAAAAGAATTACTGCCATTCATTTCCTCTTACCGGGCATCTGCATTATCACTGGTAGGTGCAGAAACCAAAAAACTTAAATTTTTGGGAGAAGCCTTTATTTTATTTGACGATGCGGTTCGGAAATATGCAGAAGTATCTTATCTGCCGGAATTTTTAAGAGGAAGTGTAGCCGAAAACTTACCATGGTTTTTCTTTACCAAAAGGAAATTTGCTAAAAGTGATTTTCAATCCATTATCAGCAAACAAGATCAAAATAATGATTATGCAAATGCAAAGGTCATGAGCTTCACTTACTGGGCCTGGGCAAAGCAAAGACAAGGAAAGAGAGACAGAACGCAGACAGTAGACTATCTAAACAGAGCAATATCGTTGGATCCAAACTACAAGGCAGGAAGGCAAAAAGCAGAAGATCTGAAAAAAAGTCTGATGAAACAATAATTCTGAGACGGTCATATTCTCTTGAATTTTTGATTTATATTTGACGCTAATCTCAGATATTTGAACCTTTTCAATTCTTACATCAACACTTTCAAAGGGCTATCCAGAGAAGCCTGGATGTTGTCCATCGTAATGCTCATCAACCGTTCTGGCTCGATGGTTTTGCCATTTTTGGGTGTTTATATGACAGACCATTTGAAGTTCAGTTTGGAAAATGCTGGAATTGTTTTAAGTTTTTACGGGATTGGTTCTGTGCTCGGTTCTTATCTGGGCGGATTGTTGACGGATAGATTTGGCGAATATTACGTGCAATGCTGGAGTTTGTTTTTGAGTGCGCCGATATTTCTCATCATTCCATTTTTTCCGAGTATTGAGATGATGGCGTTTCTGATTTTCCTTCAAAGTACGATTAGCGATACATTTCGTCCAGCGAATTCTGTAGCGATTACCAAATATGCAAGACCAGAAAATCTGACGAAAGCTTTTTCATTGAACCGAATGGCAATCAACCTAGGATTCTCGATTGGACCTGCTTTGGGCGGAATCTTGTCTGGAATTTCTTATAATTTTTTGTTTATTGTAAACGCCATCGGTGCTTTGGTTGCAGGCATTATTTACGTCGTGTTTTTCAGAAAGAGAAATCAAATCTTTCGGGAGAAGAAGAGATTGGAACCTGAAAAAAAGGTTGTGAACGTCGCAACGAAATCGCCTTACAAAGATTTTCCGTTTTTGATTTACAGTATTTTGTGTGCTGTTTTTGCGGTTTGCTTTTTTCAGTTTTTCAATACGATTCCATTATTTTATAAAGACGTAGCGAAGTTGAGTCAAAGTACGATTGGGTTTGTTTTGGGTTATAGTGGATTTATCATTGTATTGCTCGAAATGCCTTTGGTAAGTATTGCAGAGCGGACTTTGAAGATTCCACAAATCTTGTTCATTGGGATTGTGATGGCTGGATTGTCTTATTTGATTTTGCTTTTGGGAAGTAATGTTGCGTTGCTTTTGCTTTCGATGACGATTTTGTCCGTAGCTGAGATTTGGGTACTTCCGTTTATGTCCACTGTGACGGCTTTGCGTGCTGAGCGGGGAAACAAAGGTGCGTATATGGGACTGAATGGAATTGCATTTTCCTTCTCATTTATCTTCACGCCGTTTTTGGGAACTTATGTGGTGAGTCAATTTGGGTTTGATAGTTTGTGGATTGGGTCGTTTGGTGTGTTGGCATTGTCTTCAGTTTTGATTTACATTATTGTGAAGAAGATGATTCCGACAAGGTAGTTGGTTCGTTGAATAAGGTCTTCGACTCCGCTCAGACTGACACTGTTTAAGTATTGCAATAACTAGCAAAAATATCACACTTAACTTTTCGACTTTGCTTAAAAGAAATAATAAAAGTATTTTGAAAACTTCAGTTCTTGGACAAATCGTGATTTTATGTGGAATCTGCAACCCTACTTGAACGTATCCCGATGTAAAATCGGGAGGGAGTGGAAGGCGGATTAGTTGCCCAAATAATTATTTTCACACCAATGCGATAAAAAAACTATTTTTGTTCCACTCAAATTTGAACAATGAATCCGGGAACTGTTTTATTATTATTCGTATTCGCCTATTTTATCGGGCTTTTGGTCATCTCCTATTTTACAAGTCGCAACTCCGACAACCAGTCTTTTTTCATTGGAAACAAGAAAAGTAAGTGGTGGCTGGTGGCGTTTGGGATGATTGGGACGTCGCTTTCGGGCGTGACGTTTATCTCCGTTCCGGGCACGGTCGGGAAGATGACGGCGGGCGATTATGCGTTTAGCGGTTTCGAATATTATATGATGGTGATTGGGTTTTTCATCGGTTATTTCATTGTGGCGGGCGTTCTGCTTCCGCTTTATTACCGGATGAATCTGACTTCGATTTACACTTATCTGGGGCGACGATTCAATGTGGAGGCGCATAAAATCGGGTCTTTGTTTTTTATTATTTCGAGAGCGATTGGGGCGACGGCGAGGTTGTACTTGGTGGTAAATATTCTTCAAATATTTTTGCTGGAGAATCTTGGTGTTCCGTTTTGGGTAACGGCTTTCGTGTTGCTTTTGATGATTTTGCTCTATACGTTTGAAGGCGGCGTGAAAACGATTGTGATTACGGATACCTTGCAGACGTCGTTTATGATTTTGAGTTTGATTGCGTGCATCGTTTATATTTTATCGAATTTGAATTTATCTTTCGGAGAAGCCTACTCGATTTTGGAGCAAAAGCAGTACACACATTTCATTAATACTGACATTAATTCCAAAACTTTTTTTCTGAAAACCATTCTGGGCGGGATGTTCATCACGATAGCAATGACAGGTCTTGACCAGGAAATGATGCAGAAAAACATCTCGGTGGACAACCTCAAAAACTCGAAAAAGAATATGCTGACGTTTGCGGGAACTTTGCTTTTTGTGAATCTGGCGTTCCTGTTTTTGGGTGGTTTGCTTTATCTTTTTGCGATACAGAATGGCGCTGCCTATTCTACCGTAACGACTATTGTGGATGGAAAAGAAGTGGTGACGAACCTATTCGGATTCAAAGATGCGGCTGGTAATGTAAGCAATATTATGGGCGACGACCTTTTCCCGGCGTTGTCTTTGGGACATTTTCCGATGGCACTTTCTATAATTTTTATTATTGGTTTAATTTCTGCCCTATTTCCGTCTGCTGATGGTGCTTTGACGGCGGTAACGAGTTCTTATTGCGTTGATCTTTTGGAAATGAATGAAGACCAGCAAAAAGCCGAGAAGCAAAAGAAAAGACTGAGAATGAAAGTTCATTTGACTTTCACGGTGATATTTTTTGCTTTGATAATGGTTTTCAAAGCTATCAATGAGAAATCGATTGTTTACCTGATAATGGAAATTGCGGGTTACACTTACGGGCCACTTTTGGGATTGTTTGCTTTTGGGATTCTGACGAAATTTACGATTATAAGAAAGTATTCGATATTGGCGGTAACGCTTCTTGCTCCGGTTTTGACTTATTTGATTAATCTTTATGTGACCAATAATACGGATTACAGAATTGGTGTGGAACTGATTATTTTGAATGGGTTTTTGACGTTTGTTGGATTGTGGTTGGTGCGGTCGAAAAGGAATATTGAGAATGAGGATTCAATGTAATTAGTTTTAAATTAAATTTTTAAATTAGCAAAAAACTATTATTATGAATAAAATTGAAATTATTGGAGAGTTAATAACTATCAAGGACACAACTTTTAATTTAAAAGATATTGTATCAATCCAACCAATGTCTTTAGTTGAGGTGTTTATGCCCAAATTTGGTGGTCAACCTAAAATTACTGCCAAAGATTTCCCTAAAATATTAGTCCAAACTAAAAATCAAAGACTTGAATTTGCATATACTACAGATGAAGAAAGGGATGAAGTTTTGAGGGAATTAATGGAAAAATACAAAATTGCACATAAAGCACTTATAGAACCAAAAAATCAAACTGAAAATAAAGGTGGAGTATCAATAAATATTGCTGATAGTTCTAATGTAAATATAATAAGTGGTTCTTCAGATTCAACTATAACTACTCATACAATTACTGAAGCTAAAGATAAAATTGCTGAAATCAAGGACGAATTAGCTAAACTAAAGGGCGATTATGAAGAAGAAGCAAATGAAATAGCAGAAGTATTGGTAGACATTGAGAATAAAATTACGCAAGGGCAAGCGGTTCCAAAATTAACTTTTAAATCATTGATTTCAAGCACATCAAATTTTTCAACCATAGGAAGTTTAGTCATATCATTAGGTCAAATATTGGGTTATATTCCAGCATCTTAAATTTTTGACGTTTAGAAAATTGAAAACCCACACCACCAATTACACCAACACTTTAATAGAAATCGCTGAAGATTCTCCGGTTTCCAAAGCGGTGATTCCGGTGGTGAAAAATGACAAGAAAACGATTGCCAATTATCAATTCGAAAAGCTTTCCAAACAACCTTTGAAATATACGTCCGACGAATTGTTATTTGAAATTTTTGCGGAACGAAATGATATTTCGCCTTCAGAAATTGAAGAAGAGAAACAGAAATTCTTTTCCAAAGGTCAACCTTGTTTGCGGACTTCGCCTTTAGCCAAGAAAAATGGATTCGGAATTTTTCACAATGAAGATTCCAAAGTCCAATTGATTCCCGCTGAATCTGATGATTATCAAAAATTGTTGGCTGATGATTCTGTGAAGAAAGTGAAGGCTATGAAGTCAAAAAAGTGATTTCATCATTGATCTAAGCTAAACTCCGACTCTTATTTTTATACGAACCCAGCGTTTTGCTTTTCTTATTTTTGAAGTAATGCGATAAGTGGCTTTCGTCCGTAAAACCAAACTCATAGGCGATTTGCTTGATGGTATTTTGCCCGGATTCCATTCGCCTTTCTATCAAAGCCATCCGATAATCATTGACATAATCGCGATACGAAACTTCGAAATTCCGTTTGAAATAAGCACTGAAATATGTCGGCGAAATATTGAAATGATAAGCGATATTTTTGATTCGAATCGTGTCCGGCTGGTAGATATTCTGATGAATGTACGAAATCACATCTTCCTTATTTTGAAGTCCAACATCCAGACGAATATCCATTTTCGAAGTCGCTTCTTTAATCAATCCGAATATGGAAAGAATTTGATAAAATACAATCGGCGACGTGGAAACATCTTTTCTGCAGTTGTAGGACAAAATATTTTCAATAGTCTTTTTCAGAATCGTTTTGCAAGGTTCGGTGAAGATCAGTTTTTTCTCTTTCAGGATTTGTTTGCGCATCACATTTTCCGGCGAATTCATCGCAAAGGAATCTGGCGAAAGGTGTTTGTTGCCTTTGAAATAATCGTCTGTGAACTTAATGAAAATCAATCTTGAATATTTATTGTACTCAAAATAATGCTGGTCATCTGGCGAAATCAGGAAAAGGTCGCCACATTTGTAAGGCATAATAATATTGTTGATGTGATGATTGCCATTTCCCTTCAAAACATAAATCATCTCATAATAAGTATGGCTGTGCGACGGATGACCAAACTCCTCACCTTCTAAATCACTTATCACCAGAGACTCAAACTGCAGTTTTTTCACAATATTAAATTAATTTTAAATTTCTTTCGATAGCATAAAATTACAATTATTTAAATTAATTGTACAAGCTAAAATTTTTATTTTTTTTCAACATTTGTAATGCGTTTGCGGGGCATAATAATTGTTCCCTCGATAACATTCACGTTCAGAATCCTTTTTTAGTTCTTAAAATATTCTGAAACATCAAAAATCTTAGCATTATGAAATATTGGAAAATAATTACCGTCTTATCTCTTTTCATCATTAATTTTTCTTTCGGGCAAAATAGTTTAATTTTAGAAAACGTCCGGCTCATCGATGGAAACGGCGGAACTCCAATAGAAAATACGAGCATTCTCATTAAGAATGATAAAATTTCCAAAATCGGAAAAACCTTTTCTGACAAAACTTCTAAACGGATTAATCTAAAAGGCAAAACAATCATTCCAGCTTTGATTTCTGCCCATTCCCACGTTGGAACTTTGAAAGGAAAAACCACAGTTCCCGAAAATTACACAGAAGAAAATATCCTTTCCCAACTCAAAAAATATCAGGATTACGGCGTTCTCAACGTAATGTCGATGGGAACCGACCGGCCTTTGTTGTTTGAAAGTGGATTGAGAGAAAAATCTGCAAAAGGCGAAATTGACGGCGCAAGAATACATTCTGCAGGTTATGGATTTGGTGTGACCGACGGCGCTCCACCACTCGATTTTGCGATGGATAAAGTTTTCCGACCAAGTTCTGTGAATGAAATTCCGGCTCAGATGGACAGTTTAAAAAATATCAATGCAGAATTGGTAAAAATCTGGGTGGATGATTTTAATGGAAAATTCAAGAAAAAAATAAGTCCTGAAATTTACAAAGCCATCATCACGGAAGCTCACAAAAGAAATCTGAGAGTTGCTGCGCACGTTTATTATCTCTCGGATTTGAAACAACTGGTTGAAGACGGCATCGATGTCATCGGCCACAGCGTGAGAAGCGAAGTGATTGACGATGCGACGTTAGCGAAAATGAAAGCTCAAAATATCATCTACATACCTACTCTCTCGCTTGACGAATACGCTTACGTCTACGCTAAAAAACCGGAATGGGTCGATAATGAATTCTTCAAAAAATCCCTTGAACCTGGCGTTTACGAAATGATAACTTCTGAGAAATATCAAAACGAAATAAAAAATTCTCCCAATTACAATCTAAATATCAAAGCTTTCGAAACTGCAAAACAGAATCTGAAAAAAGTTTATTACTCCGGAATCTTAGTGGCGATGGGAACAGATAGCGGTGCAATGCCTTTGCGAGCTCAGGGATTTTCAGAGCATTTGGAATTAGAACTGATGACGGAATCTGGATTGACGCCAATTCAGGCCATTACAGTTGCTACCAAAAACTCAGCGAAAGCTTTGAAGATTGATAAAGATTTTGGAACGATTGAAGTTGGGAAAACGGCTGATTTTATTATTTTAAATTCAAATCCTACAGAGAATATTAAAAATACAAGAGATATTTTTTCAGTTTATAAAGCTGGGAAGGAAGTGAGCAAAGGACCATTATCAAAATAAATGAAGATGAAGAAGTTATTATTAAGTTTATGTCTCGGCGGAATTTCATTGATGACCAATGCACAATCCAATTACGAAATTGTCACAAAAATTTCAGCACCAAGTCCTGACCCATCGGGAATCGCAGTAAGTTCGAAAGACCGCGTTTTCTTAGGATTTCCACGCCACGCAGATGACCACAAGCAATTTGCTTTGGCAGAACTGGTCAACGGAAATCTGATTCCGTTTCCTAACAAAGAATACGTTTATCCAAGCGACAAACCTTACAGAGACAAACTCGTTTCGCCACACGGCATTTACATTGATAAAAATGATGTACTCTGGGTTTTGGACGACGGGAAATGCTCTGGAATCAAAGAAATTCCGGAAGGTGCAGCGAAAGTGGTTGGCATTGATATTAATTCAAAAAAAATCCTTCACACATTAATTATCCCCAAACCAATTCTGTCGGATGACTCGCATTACAATGATTTGAGAATCGACCTTTCTCACGGAAAAAAAGGGACGGTTTATATTGCCAATTCAGGATTTGGGGAACGCTTTTCTTTGGTTGTTTTGGATATTGATTCCGGGAAAGCAAAGGAAGTTTTACTCAACCATTATTCCACTTCGCCAGAACCTGGTTTTATGGGATTTCTGGAAGGGAAACCACTTAAATATGATTTCAAAAAACAAAAATTTCCGCTCGGTGGCGCAGATGGAATTGCCATCAGTCCGGACGAAAAAACTGTGTATTGGACAGCCATTTCAGGGAGAAAATTATTTAGTATTTCGACAGATATTTTAAGCAACTTTAATTCAACAGAAAAACAAGTTGAAGACGCCGTCAAATTCGAAGGCGAAAGACCGGCTTGTGATGGTCTGGCAGAAGATGAAAATGGAAATATTTACTTCGGCGCTTTTGAACAGCAATCAATCGTTAAAAGGAACAAAGACGGCGAATTCACGCTCTTGTCACAGGACAAAGACAACTTCGTTTGGCCGGATGGTTTGGCTTACAGAAATGGCTACGTCTACGTCACACTCGGGCAATGGAACAGACTTCCAAGTTTCAATGATGGGAAAGACCTTCGGAGACCACCTTATTTAGTAGTAAAAATCAAAACAGATAAAAATTAAAAATGGAATATAGAAAATTAGGACACAGCGATTTAGAAGTTTCAGCAATCACTTTCGGAGCTTGGGCTGCCGGCGGTTGGATGTGGGGAAGCACGGACAGAAATGAAGCCATCGAAGCCATCAGAGCTTCTTATGATGTCGGCGTAACGTCTATCGACACAGCGCCCATCTACGGACAAGGAACGAGCGAAGAAATTGTGGGCGAAGCGATTAAGGATATTTCTCGAGACAAGGTTCAAATCCTTACAAAGTTTGGAATGCGCTGGGATTTGGACAAGGGAACGTTGGCAATGAACAGCAAAAATAACGAGGGAAATGATATCGACATTTACAAATACGCCGGAAAAGAAAGCATCATTTACGAATGTGAGCAAAGTTTGAAACGACTTGGAACTGATTACATCGACCTTTACCAAATCCATTGGCCAGATGTTACGACACCAATTGACGAGACTTTCGAAGCGGTTTCAAGATTGATTGAACAAGGAAAAGTCCGTTTCGCAGGCGTTTGTAATTATGATGCACAACAAATGGCCGAAGCTGAAAAAACTTTAAAATTGGTCTCAAATCAGATTCCGTTCAGTATGGTGAATCGTGGTATTGAGGACGAAACCGTTCCTTATTGCATCGAAAATGAAAAATCGATTTTAGCTTACAGTCCTTTGGAAAGAGGATTGTTGACTGGAAAAATCACTTCGGATTACAAATTCCAGGACGGCGACCACAGAGCTGGACATCCTCATTTCCAACCGGATTTTATCAAGAAAACCAATGAACTTCTCGACAAAATCAAACCGATTGCCGACGAGCATAATGCAACGCTTGGACAATTGGTTCTGCGTTGGACGATTGAAAGACCTGGAATTACGATTGCTTTGGCTGGCACAAGAAATACAGAACAAGCCGTTCAAAATGCAAAAGCGATGGACATTAATCTTACAAAAGAAGAATTACAGACCATCGATGAACTTGTCAATGCTTTTTAAGCTTTAAAATAAAACCACCAATCACAAAATATTTAAAAAATGGAAAGACGAACATTTATTAAAAACAGCGGACTGGCTGCTGCAGGATTAATGGCTTCATCTGCCTTTCCCACATTTGCATCACAATTATTAAAAGGAAACATTATGGAACAGTTCGACAATTCAAATCAGCATAAAAGATTCAGACCCAAAAATAAATCCGGTTTTGGAGGAGTCGCTTTGGGAAATGGTTTCAACATCAATCCGGATATTGAATGTTTACAATCGATAGAAGCCGCCTGGAATGCGGGAGTTCGTTATTTTGATACGTCGCCGTGGTACGGTTTGGGACTCAGCGAGCACCGAATGGGTTTGTTTTTAAAAGATAAAAAACGCGATGAATTCACACTTTCCACCAAAATGGGAAGAATCCTGAAACCTCACGATGATTTCAAATTGGATGGACTTTGGAAAGGAAAACTTAATTTTTCTTACGACTATGATTACTCTGCAGCTGGCGCCAGAAAAAGTGTTGAAGACAGTTTACAGCGTTTAGGCGTTGCTTCATTGGACGTTGTTTTCATCCACGACCTTTCTCCTGACAACAAAGATATGAAGGGCGATTGGGTCAAATATTTTGATATTGCAGCGAAAGGCGCAATGCCGGAACTCATCAAAATGCGTGAGGAAGGTCTGATAAAAGGTTGGGGATTTGGTGTCAATACCATCGAACCGATTTTGAAGGCCATCGAAGTTTCGGATCCTGATATTTTCCTCTCTGCCTGTCAGTATTCACTAATTCATCATTCCGATGACCTCAATAAAGTTTTCCCGAAAGCGGCTGAAAAAGACATTTCGATTGTTGTCGGCGCGCCACTGTGTGCTGGTTTTCTTTCTGGTAAAAACCGATATTTATACAATGGTGATTTCCCGAATGGTGTCAAAGACAAATTAGCAGCTTTGAAAAGAGTTGCTGACAATCACAAAGTAGATTTGAGAACGGCAGCACTTCAATTTGCGGCAGCGCCGGAAGTGATTTCGGGTGTGATTCCTGGTGCGCATACAGTGAAACAGGCTGAGGAAAATGCAGCCTCATTCAAAGCAAAAATTCCGGCTGATTTCTGGGCAGAACTGAAAAAAGAAAAATTAATCGAAGCCAATGCGCCAGTTCCAAAAGCTTAATTAATGGAAAAAAGAAACAACAATTATCAATTAGATTTAAAAGAACTTAAACTGAAAGACGGTTCTGAAGGCACAAAACACTTAAGTTTAGAATTTGATAACCACGATGATATTTTCAACATTATTGAGGTCATTAAATCAAAGAAAATTTTTGATGATGAAAATACTTCAACTGAATTTGCTTTAGGTTTAAAACTCTTTACCGAAGTGATGCTGAAGAACAAACAACATCCATTATTTGAAGAATTAAGACCGGCGATAATGGAATTTATGAAAAAGTTAAAAAGTCAGTAATTAATATTAAAACAATGAGTTCAGAAAAAATAGGATTTATAGGTCTTGGAAATATGGGCCATCCGATGGCGAAAAATCTCGAGAAAGCTGGATTTGATTTATCCGTTTTCAACAGAACCATCGAAAAAGCAGAAGAATTCAAAGACCAATCAAACATTGCTGAAAGTATCAGCGAACTGGTCGAAAACAGCGACATCATCTTCACCATCCTTACAAATGACAAGGCTGTAAAAGCCGTCTATGAAGAGATTTTATCGCTTGATATTACAGGAAAATTATTCATTGATATGAGTACAATTTCGCCGGAAGTCTCTAGTGAGATTGCAAAAGCTTTAAAAATAAAAGAAGCTTCCCTTCTGGACGCGCCAGTTGCCGGTAGCACAAAACCAGCTACAGACGGAACATTGATTATAATGGTTGGCGGCGATGAAAAAGATGTGAAACGTGCTGAACCTTATTTGCAAAAATTAGGAAAGAGCATCAAGCATTTGGGAGAAAATGGAAAGGGTCTGGCGGCGAAACTATCAGTCAATTACTTTATAGCAACCATTTATCAAGGTTTGGCAGAGACGGTTCTATTTTCAGAATCTCAGGGAATCAATCGTTCGGATATGCTTGACATCATTAATGAAAGTGCGAGCGGAAGTGGCGCTACGAAGGTGAAAACGCCTCTGTTGACGGAAGAAAACTACGCACCGACATTTGCTTTGGATTTGATGTTAAAAGATATTTTGCTTGCTAAAGATGCAGGCGCCGATTTTCCTTTAACAAAGACTTTGATAGAAACTTATCAATCAGCCAATGACGCAGGTTTTGGGAATGATGACGTGATTGGAATTATCAATTATCTGAAAAAATAAACCGATGAAAGACTTCAAAACCACCTATTTCTTTTTACGATTGCCCATCGCACTTTCCATTTTTGGTCACGGCCTGGTACGACTACCAAAGTTGCAAACATTCACGGAAGGTATGGTAAAATCGATGGGAAAATCCGCGATTCCTGAGAGTTTGCTGACGCCTTTTGGGTACTTGATTCCGATTGCAGAATTTCTGATTGGATTGGTTTTATTAATTGGCTATCATACCAAATACGCCATTTATGCTGGCTTGGCGTTGATGGGACTTTTGGTTTTGGGAAGTGCATCCGTGGAAAATTGGAGCGCGATTGAAGCGCAATTGGTACATTCGATTTATTTGGGTGGATTGCTTTGGTATTGGGAAAAATATCGACCAACTTCAACTCATTAATCATCAAAAATTAAATTATGAAATTAATAAAAATAATATCTTTTCTGATTTTATCAATCAATTTATCCGCTCAAGAAAATCGGCCGGTTTTGGATATTATGTTGACGAATTATGAATATCCATACAAAGTCAGTTTTCTGAATTTAAAAAGTCAAAATCAGGATTTAAAAATGGCTTATATGGACATCAAACCAAATAAAGCGAACGGAAAAACTGTGGTTCTGCTTCACGGCAAGAACTTCAATGGTGCGTATTGGAAAACGACGATTGACGCTTTGACTAAAGATGGATTTCGAGTAATTGTTCCAGACCAAATCGGTTTCGGGAAATCATCAAAACCAACAGAATATCAATTTACTTTTCAACAATTAGCTCAGAATACGAAGGCCGTTTTGGATGAATTAAAAATTGATAAAATTTATCTTTTGGGACATTCGATGGGCGGAATGGTCGCAACAAGATTTTCATTAATGTATCCTGAAACCGTTGAGAAATTAATCCTCGAAAACCCAATCGGACTGGAAGATTGGAAACTGGTGGCGCCTTACACTTCCATCGATAAAAATTACGAAACCGAACTGAAAGCCGACTACGAATCAACAAAAAAATATCAAAACGGGTTTTATTACAACAACAAATGGAAACCGGAATATGACGAATGGGTTTATCTTTTGACAGGCTGGACAAAAGCGCCAGATTATCCAAAAGTAGCTTTGGTAAACGCTAAAACTTCTGATATGATTTTCACGCAACCCGTGGTTTATGAATTTCAAAATTTGAATGTTCCAACCTTGTTAATCATCGGAACGCGAGACAGAACAGCGATTGGAAAAAACAATGTGAAAGACCCAAAAATAGCTGAAACGATGGGACGATACGACCTATTGGGAAAAGCTACTCAACAAAAAATAAAAGGTTCTAAACTGGTGGAAATCGACAACGTTGGACATTTGCCACACATCGAGGTTTTTGACCAATTCATCAAACCTGTGAAAGAATTTTTAAAATAATAAATTATCAAAATGAAAAAAGTAAATATTAAAAATACAGACTTGGAAATCGCTCCAATCAACTTTGGAGGCAATGTTTTCGGATGGACTTTGGACGAGAAAGAATCGTTCAATATCCTGAATCAATTTGAAGAAGGAGGATTCAATTTCATCGATACAGCCGACACTTATTCTTGGTGGGTGAATGGAAAAGGCGGACAATCCGAGGAAATCATCGGAAAATGGATGAAGGAGAAAAAGAACCGACAAGACATCGTTCTCGCCACAAAAGTAGGTTCCGAAACCAAAGAACACGGCTTCGACATCAGCAAAAAACACATCCTGAAATCTGTGGATGAATCTCTGAAACGTCTTGGGACAGACCACATCGATTTGTATTACACACATTTTGATGACAAAGTAACGCCCGTGGAAGAAACGCTTTCTGCATATGACGAAATCATCAAAGCCGGAAAAGTTCGATACATCGGCGCTTCGAATATTTCGCCAGAAAGATTGATTGAATCTTTTGAAGTTGCTGAGAAAAATAATTTGCCTAAATATGTTGCACTTCAACCTCATTGCAATTTGGTGGAAAGAGAAAAATTCGAAACGGAATACGCATCATTGGTTGAAAAATACGGATTGAGCGCTTTCCCATATTGGTCTTTGGCCGCGGGATTCTTAACCGGAAAATACAGAACCGAAGAAGATTTTGAGAAAACAACCCGAGGCGCCGGCATCAAGAAATATTTTGATGACAAAGGAAAAGCGGTTTTGAGCGCGCTTGACAAAGTTTCCGAAAAACATCAATCTCAACCTGCAACTGTTGCATTGGCTTGGTTGTTGGCAAATCCGTTAATCACAGCGCCAATCGTAAGTGCGACGAGCGAAAGACAATTGCAAACCATTTTCGATGCGCCAAAATTGAGTTTAGATTCTGAAGATTTGGAAATCCTTAACCAAGCTTCGAAATAAGCGATGTCAGAGGTACAATCACAACTGAGCAAAGGTCAGATTTTGGGAATGGCTGTCGTCGCAGGAATTAGTGTTTCGAATATTTATTTTGCCCAGCCCATTCTACATCAAATCGCCGAAAGTTTCCGCGTTCCTGAAAGCAAAATGGGAATTATGGTCGGACTCGGACAAGTCGGTTATGGCGCTGGACTTTTGACCTTGGTTCCATTGGGCGACAAGGTTGACCGCAAGAAATTGATTCTGACTTTACTGGGAACTTTATTCTTTGTCTTAATTGCAATCGGGTTGGTTTCCAATTATTACTTTATCTTTTTATTCAGTTTATTGTTGGGATTAACGGCGGTCGCGGCTCAGGTTATTTTGCCAATGGCGGCGGAATTATCAGGCAACGAAAAAGGGAAAAATGTCGGAATAATATTCACTGGAATTCTCGTAGGCATATTGATGGCAAGGGTTTTCAGCGGTTATATTTCGGAATGGAGCAGTTGGAAAATGGTGTATTATCTTTCGGCTGGATTCACGGTTTTCTCTTTGGCTTTTGTCTATTTCAAATTGCCGAGTGTAAAACCGACGTTCAAAGAACCTTATTTTAAATTGATTTCGTCCTCGTTTTATCAGTTGAAGCGATTTCCTCAATTGCGGTTTATGGCTTTGCTTGGCGGAATTGCATTTGCTGTCTTTTGTTCATTTTGGACAACTTTGACATTTTTGTTGGTTGAAAAACCGTACAATTACAGTTCAGACACGATTGGACTTTTCGGAATGTTGGGAATTGCCGGTGCCTTGGTTGCACCATTGATTGGAAAAGCGTCTGACAAAGGCGATTCCAGATACACACAATTGATTGCAAGTGTTATCTTGTTAGTTGGTTCGGTCGTGATTTTTCTGTTTCCGAGTTATTTAATTTCAATCATTCTTGCCGTGATTTTCATTGATGTTGGCGTTCAATCCATTCAGGTAACGAATGTTGCATTGATTTATCGTTTAGATGAAAAAGCGAACAGCAGAATCAACACGATTTATATGACTTCTTACTTTGTTGGTGGCGCTTTGGGAACTTTCATCGGTCTCAAATGCTGGGAACTTGGCGGTTGGCATTATGTTGGAATTCAGCTCGTGGTATTCAGTTTAGTTGTACTTTTAATGAATCTAATGAACGTCATCAAGCAGAAAAAAATTAATCAAACAAAATCTTAAATATGAAACTCTCACTCACATTGTTCGTTGTGTTCCTCGGAATGCAACTTACATCAGCCCAAAAATTAAAATCCGTCGCTTACCAAGATGGCACTCAAAAATTGAATGGATTAGTCACTTCCAACGCAGGAAAAAAACTTCCCGGCGTTTTGATTCTGCCAGCTTGGAAAGGCATTGACGATGAAGCTAAAAATTCTGCGATAGAATTGGAAAAGCAAGGTTACATCGCCTTTATCGCTGACATTTACGGCGAAGGAAATATCCCGACCGACAATGCTTCGGCTTCCAAAATTGCCGGAACTTACAAGCAAAATTACAAAGCTTATCAAAAAAGGATTGCTCTGGCTTTGGAAGAGTTGAAAAAACAAGGTGCGAATCCAGATAAAATTGCGGTTATCGGTTATTGTTTCGGTGGAACTGGCGCATTGGAAACGGCGAGAGCTCAAATGCCGGTTGCTGGCGTTATCTCGATTCACGGCGGATTGGCCAAAGGCAATGACAGACTGAATGTTCCTATAAAAACCAAAGTTCTTGTAGAAAATCCTGCGGACGACGAAAGCGTAAAACCAGAAGATATGACCAATCTGATTGCAGAATTGAAAGCTGGGAAAACAGATTTTCAAATCATCACTTACGCGAATTCCAAACACACTTTCACCAGTCCGGAATCTCCAGATTATAATGAAGTAATGGCGAAACGCGCGTGGAATCACACGTTGACTTTCCTTAAAGAAATTTTGAAATAAATAAGAGAAGTTAGACTTTAGATATTAGAAGTTAGAAAGACAGCCATTACAGCTGTCTTTTTTTATTTTTTAATGAGCAATGAAACAATATCCTGCAACACTTTCTGAGATACAAAATTCATAAAATCAATTCTTTCCAGATGTGGCAAAAACAACTTTGAGGTCACTTCTTCATTGCCAATTCTAATTGTATAATAAACTGTTCCCACATCTTTCCCATCCTCACCTTTTCCAGGACCAGCAACGCCTGTCGTAGAAACCGCAATATCGGTCTTGAATAAGTTTTGGCAACCTTTCGCCATTTCCGACGCGACTTGCTCACTTACGACGGTAAATTCCTCGATTGTTTTTGGATTCACATTTAGAATATCGATTTTTTTCTCTGTCGCGTAACTTACAATTCCGCCGATAAAATATTTTGAACTTCCTGTAATCGAAGTGATTAATCTTGACAATTCTCCTCCCGTACAACTTTCCGAAACCGAAATATTTAACTTTCTGTCATTCAACAATTCGCCGAGGATTTTCTCGATTTTGTCTTCGTGTGTAGCGATGATATTTTCACCGATGATTGGGATTAATTTCTGGATTTCAGTTTCAAGTTCCTGATTTAATAATTCCTGAGAACTTCCGGAAGCGGTCAATCTTAATTTTACTCGTGTTCCTATTGGCAAATAAGACAACGCAATATGTTTCGGCAAAGCCAATTCCCAACTTTCAATATTTTCTGACAGAATACTTTCCGGAACATCTACTACGGAAACGATTCTCGTCACAATATGGTCTAATGACAACTTCCTTTTCAAAAATGGAATAATTTGGTCTTTCACTAAAGGTTTCACTTCATATGGAACGCCAGGCAAACTGAAACAAAACGTTCCATTTTTCTCCAAAACCATACAAGGCGCCGTCCCGAAATAATTAAGGAAAACCTCAGCTTTCGATAAGACAATCGCCTGTTCCTTATTGTGTTCTAAAATCCAAAGTCGGTTTCGTTTTTCGAGATAAGCGCGCAAATGTTCGTAAACTTTATCAGAAAAAACCAATTCGTCTTCGAAAAACTCAGCGTAAGCTTTCTTGGTAATATCATCTTTCGTTGGCCCCAATCCGCCAGTCGTGAAAACCACATCTGCCATCTCAAATGCTTTTCCCAACGTCGAAACAATCGCACTTTCATCATCCGGAATAGTAAAGATGGAAGTCACTTTCACACCAATCTCCTTAAGTTGGGTGGCAATGAAATTGGAATTGGTATCCACGGTATTTCCAGAGAGAATTTCATCTCCGATGGTGATTAGAACTGCTGTTTTCATAAGAACAAATTTCGGGAAATTTTCGGTTTCAAATGAATTAAATGAAGATTAAAAACACTGCTTTGTCATTCCGCAGGAATCTCAACTATCTAGATTTCTCTGGAATGACAAAGTGAATGTTATTTTTATAATTTATTTTGCATCAAGAATATTTATCTTTGATTAAAATTGAGGAATGAAATCATCTTTCTGGAAAAACTACAGCAACATCATCCTGCTTCTCATCGGGATTTTCATCGGAAGTCTCGTTGGGATTTTTACACCGGATTTTGTGGTTTATTTAAAACCAATCGGTGACATTTTCCTGAATTTACTTTTCGTAACCGTCATTCCGCTCGTATTTTTTGCAATTGTTTCCGCCATTTCAGGCATCGAGCAACAAAATCAATTGGGAAAAATCATCGGAACAATGGTTCTCACTTTCCTCAGTTTCATTTTGATTTCCGCCACGTTTTGCATCGTGATGGTTTATCTTTTCCCAACAGAAACACCCAATAACATTCAAGAAACCATCACCGAAAGCCTTCAAAACAACGCCAATATCAACGACCAGATTGTCGGATTTTTCACCGTCAGCGAGTTTTATCATTTATTCTCGAGACAAAATATGCTCGCACTTTTGGTATTTTCTTTTTTGGTCGGGATTTCCATCAGAAAATCTGGCGAAATGGGAAAGGCTTTTCAAAACTTCATCCTCTCAGGAAACGAAGTGATGAAACAGCTTTTGCTATTAATTATGAAAGTCGCGCCCGTTGGATTAGGCGCTTATTTTGCGTATCAAGTTGGCACGATTGGACCTCAATTATTCGGATTTTATGCAAAACCTTTGGGACTTTATTACATTGCCGGAACCATTTATTTCATCGTATTTTTCAGTCTTTACGCCTTCGTTTGGAAAGGTGGAAACGGCGTGAAAGCATTTTGGAAAGAAAGTCTTCTGCCGACTGCAACGGCCATCAGCACGTGTAGCAGTTTGGCGACAATGCCCGTAGCCATCGAGTCTGCCAAAAGAATGGGCGTTCCCGCATCCATCGCCAACGTCGTGATTCCGATTGGCACTACGATTCACAAAAACGGTTCTTCCATTTCCTCCATCATCAAAATCTACGTCGCGTTCCAACTTTTAGGCTGGAACTTCTTCGAACCAATGAATCTCATAATGGCGCTCGGCATAACCGTTTTCGTCAGCGCAGTAGCGGGTGGAATCCCGAATGGCGGTTACATCGGCGAAATGCTGATGATTTCGGTCTACAAAATCCCGCCCGACGTCGTTCCAGCGGTCATCATCATCGGAACTTTGGTGGACCCATTGGCAACCGTTCTCAATTCCGTAGGAAACATTCTCGCATCAATGATTGTCTCAAAATTCGTAAAAGTAGAAACTGCCTGAAATATTAATTAGGAGCTATTTCCCGCTATCCACTATATCTTTTTTGCTTTCAGAACATTTGTTCTTCGAAAGAAAGTTGATACAAAAAGCAAAAAAGGATGCCGTTCCTATCGGGGCTATGTCACGATTCTAAAATCTACTCACTTCGCTTTATAGGTTCAAGGTTTTCCAATTCTTCCGCCGTGAAAAGCCTATAATGAACCTTGAAAGTTTTTCCCAAAGGCGTTTCCAAAGAAAATCCGCCCGGTCCCCAACCTTCCAAAACATCTAAGGTAAAATGCGAATATTTCCAATATTCGAAGAGGTCGCGGTCTATCCAGAACTCAAATCCGTTGATTGTTCCAATCATCGCATCATTCATCCTTGGAAAATATCCGCCCTTTTCGAAACATTGTGGTTGCGTGCCTTCGCAACAGCCACCCGCTTGGTAGAACATCAGTTCGCCGTGTTTTTTCTCGAGTTCCCAGATGACTTCCATCGCCTCGTCGGTTACGGATAGTCTTGAGATTTTATCTTTAGTTTCCATTTCTTTTATTTTTGAAATTAATAAATAATAATGCCGTTTTCACAGGTCGCTCCGTCGGAGCTTACTTTTTCTCGTCGATATTTTCCTATTAATAGTTTTCTCCTACGGAGCTTTGTGAATCATCGAATCAACTGAAAATTTGGATTTTAGATTACAAATAGTTTCCGAGGTCATTATTATTTTAAAGTTAAACAAAAACCCGACAAAAAATTCTGTCGGGTTCAGAGTATTGATAAGTCTTAAACTTAATTATAAAATATTAAGATTAGAAGAACCCTAATTTTTTCTTATCGTAAGAAATCAACATATTTTTGGTTTGACGGTAATGGTCAAGCATCATTTTGTGATTTTCTCTACCAATTCCCGACTGTTTGTAACCTCCGAAAGGTGCACCAGCAGGATAAGCGTGGTATTGATTTACCCAAACTCTACCCGCTTCCACGTGTCTTGGGATGTTGTACAATTGATGTGCATCACGCGTCCAAACGCCCGCTCCTAAACCATAAATCGTATCATTCGCAATTTCCAAAGCTTCCGCCTCATCTTTGAAAGTCGTGAAAGCCACAACTGGTCCGAAAATCTCCTCCTGGAAAATTCTCATTCTGTTGTTACCTTTGAAGATGGTTGGTTTTATATAATAACCTTCTTCCAGACCTTCAACAGTATTCACATCGCCACCTGTAAGAACTTCCGCACCTTCTTCTTTACCGAGTTTCAGGTAACCCATAATTTTATCTTTCTGGATTTTCGAAGCCTGAGCTCCCATCATCACCGTTTTATCCAATGGATTTCCGATTTTGATAGCCTCGGTTCTTTCAATCACTTTAGCAATAAAAGCGTCTGCTATATCTTCCTGCACCAACAATCTTGATGGGCAAGTACAAATCTCGCCTTGATTTAGGGCAAACATTACTGCGCCTTCAACTGCTTTATCAAGGAATTCATCGTCCGCATCCATCACGGAATTGAAGAAAATATTAGGTGATTTACCTCCCAATTCCAAAGTTACTGGGATGATATTTTCTGTCGCATACTGCATCACCATCCGTCCGGTTACCGTAGACCCAGTGAAGGCCGCTTTGTTCACTTTCGGATTTGTTACCAACGCTCTTCCAAGTTCTGCTCCGAAACCATTGACGATATTAACCACTCCTGCAGGAAGTAAGTCGCCAATCAGCTCCATCAAAACCATAATAGAAACTGGCGTACTTTCTGCGGGTTTCAACACCACGCAATTTCCTGCGGCCAAAGCGGGAGCTAGTTTCCAAACGGCCATTAAGATTGGGAAATTCCAAGGAATAATTTGTGCAATCACACCAAGTGGCTCGTGAACAATCAACGAAACGGTGTCTTTGTCTAGCTCATTGTGCGAACCTTCTTCTGCTCTGATTACGGAAGCGAAATATCTGAAATGGTCAATCGCCAAAGGAATATCGGCAGCCAGAGTTTCTCTTACGGCTTTACCATTGTCAATTGTTTCAACTGTTGCAATATATTCCAAATTCTCCTCTATTCTGTCAGCGATTTTATTTAGAATGATGCTTCGCTCTGTTGCAGAGGTAAGTTTCCAAGTTTTGAAAGCCTCTGATGCAGCGTTAACGGCATTCTCTAAATCCTCCTTGTTGGAATGAACGGCTTGTGTGAAAACCTGTCCGTTGATTGGAGAAATCACATCGAAATATTGTCCGCCTGCTGACGGCACAAATTTTCCGCCGATGTAATTATCATATTTTGATTTGAATTCTGGCCAAGCTAAAGTGGTTGAATTTTGTTTTTGTTCTGCTGTTGTACTCATAATAATATTTGGTTTTATTAATACTGAATTAATATTTGATTAATGCTAAATTAATTACTAATAGAACAAGAATTATAGCACAATCCTCCAAATAAACAGTAAAATCCTACATTTATAATAGTTTATAAGTCCTTAACAAAATTTAAGAGCTGAAGTCATAAATAAATCTTATATTTGAAAAACAGGATGTTACAAATCTTGAAATTATGAATCCAAATCATTTTCAACTTAACAAACCAAGCCTGACGCACGAAAACAAATTGAATACGTTGGTAGAAAATCAAACGAAATTCAGTTTAAATAATTGTGAACTCAGCATCTATGAAACGCACAAGACGGCTTACGATGTGAAACTGCATTTTGAGCATCTGGCGTTCACTGGAATGTTGCGGGGAAAGAAATGGATGAAGTTTCAGGATAAGAGCAATTACTTCGAATATCTTCCTGGAGAAAGCATTTTGGTGGCGCCTGGCGAAACAATGGTCATTGATTTTCCGGAAGCTGATGTTCAGCCAGCACAATGTGTTTCTTTGACTTTGAATCCTGAATTCGTGAAAGAATCTCTGGAAAATTTAAATTTCACATCCACAAAAATCGATGATTCTTCGCATTGGAATATTTCTCTTGACGAGTTTTATTTGCTTAATAACAAAGCACTTGCTTCAGTAACGAACAACATTATGAGAATTGCGATGGACGATAATTCTCATAAAGATGTGATTGCAGATTTTGCTTTGAAGGAATTATTAATCCGATTGATGCAAACGCAGGCAAGAAACTTGGTTGAGAAAAATACTTTAAAGAATCAATCACGAATTGGCTTTGTCGCCGATTTCATCAAGAAGAATCTTCATCAGAAATTATCTATTGATGCGATTGCGAAGATGGCTTACGTCAGCAAATCGAATTTCTTCAAGATGTTCAAACAGGAATTAGGACTTTCTCCGAATGAGTTTATCATCCACGAGAGAATTAAAAAAGCGAAGGAGTTATTGAGCCAACAGAATTCGGTGAGTGAAACGGCTTTCAGTACTGGATTTTCGGATACGAACTATTTCATTCGGGTTTTCAAACAAGTGGAAGGCGTGACGCCGAAAATATTTCAGAACAAAAAAATAATTTGAATTAAGTTAGTAGTTAGTTATAGATTTTCAAAAGAAAACGAGCAGAAATTTCTGCTCGTTTTCGATTTTATACGTTTTGTTTTTAACACATAGATTATTTTAAAATTAAATATTTAGCTAATAAGGTAGAAATAGCTGGGATATCTATTTTTACTTTTTGAAAAATAAAAATCTATGTGTCTATGTGGTTAACTAAATTTCTGATAACTATAATATCTCGCACCTTTCAGAACCGGACTTTCTTTTTCAATTATCGTCAATCCAAAACCTTTGTAATTTTGGTTAACCGAAAAATCTAACTGTTTGCGATGTAGTTTTTCGTAAGTCTCAAAATCGATTGGCAATCTGCTTTTCAGTTCCTCAAAAAGATTCCATTTTTCAACGACGGATTTCCATTCTGGGGAAACTTTGCCGACGAAAACTTTCGATTTAGAGCCACTTCCATAAGCAAGGAAACCAATTTCTTTTTCTGCTAAATCTTCATTTTCGTTAAACGAAGTTTGCAAAGCTGACAGCAATGCCATAAAAATTGAAGCCGTGTACATATTTCCAATCTCAGAAGACGCGCGTTGAGATTTCTCTATTTTTTCATTAATGAAATTGATATAATCTTCTGATTTTGCAATGGCTTTTTGTTTCTCTGCATCCGAATAATCGAGGTGATTTTCTAAACTATAAATTTCGGTAAAAACTCTTTTCCCGTGGAAAGCGTAAGGCAAATGGAAAATCAAATAGCGCCAATTTTCATAAGGTCTTACGGTAAAAGTCTGGTCTTTGTAATGCTCATAGGCTTCACGGATTCTGTCCTGATAACAAACATTTGAATATTGACCATCGAAAACAGGTTCGTCTGTGAACACTTCTATTTTGTCAGGAAAATTTTCCGGAGCAGTTGGAAAATCTTCCTTGGAAAAATGACGTCTCGGTTTGAAGAAATCGAAAACACTTTCTGTGGCGACGCCCCAATTGTTGTCAATCTCGATCAATCTCGGATTGGCGGAAACCAATAAGGCAACTGCGCCACCGCCTTGCGTATATTCGCCTGACGAGGCCAATTCATATTTTGCGTAGTCGCTGGCAATGACGACTGCTTTCTTGGTTGGATTTGTTCTTACGAAATCCAAAGCGTTATGCAACGCATCCACAGCTCCAATGCAAGCGAAGGTCATATCAACAACGTCACAGTGCTTGAAAACCCTTTCACCAAATTCTTCGATTAAAAATTCTTCGACCATTTGGACCGCGTAAGTCGCCGTTGGTTTTGCTGCGTCCAAAGCGCTTTCCGTTCCGAGGTAAACTCTGGAGATTTCTTTAGGATTGAGATTGTAATTTTGAATTAATCTGAGTAAAGCTTCAGCAGCAAACGTTGCCGCATCTTCGTGAACATCTGGTAAAGCCATTTTGTGAAGCCCAAGGCCTTTCTCCAATTTTGCGGGTTCGATTCCTCTTTTCTCTGCAAGGTCTTTGATTTCTAAATATAAAGAAGGTACATAAAAACTGGCCGCATCCACTCCGAATTTCGTCATCTAATAAAAAATTTAAGACACGAATTTAGAGATTTTTCGTCGGATTTTGGGTGTATTTTGGGGAGAAATTTTTGAAATATTAGAGTTAACAATGTTGCTTATTTACGTTTAATCTTCTCAAAATCGTATAATGTAATATAATCTATCTTATGCGCCCAAATCTCATTACCTGAAGCATTTGGAAAAGCTCCTGCAATACTTGTATTTTCAAATATATCCGAATAGTAATATTTAATATCAGCTTTAAAGGTAATTGGAATATCAAGATTATTTCTAAGATTTAATAGAGTTTTCCAGTCCTTATCATCTTTACCTTCGTTATAAAAGGCACCCATAAAAAACAGTTCAACTGTATTAGCTTTAATTTCTGCTGAAAATAACTTTTCTCTTTTATCCATAGAGTAATAACCATCAAACGGTTCAATACTTAAAACCCTATAATCGTACTTATCATTTCCTAAATCTTTTAATTCAATAACTATTTTTGACCCAAGTTCAAATGTAAATTTCCCATATTCAGTCGGGAATTTTACAGGTACAGTAATTCTTTCTTGGGAAAATATTTTCATTGAAACAAAAATGAGTGTAATTAATAAAAAAAGTTTTTTCATCATCTTATATTTTTATACGTGTTAAATTAGTAATTCTAAAGTATATACAAAACAAAAAACCTCACTAATAAAACGAGTGAGGTTTTCTTAATATCAAAATCAAATATGCATTACAGCATACTTTATGCGTGACTCTCATCGTGCTGCGAAAGGTCCAAACCGATGTTTTCGGAATCTTCTGCAACTCTTAATGGGATTATCATATCCGTGAGTTTATATAAAATCAATGAGCCTAAGAATGTGAATGCGGAAACCAACACCAAGGCCATCATATGATGTGCAAAAACTTCGAAGCCGCCGTGGATAAGACTTGCGTTCTCTCCTTGCGCCAAAATCGCTGTTAGAATCATTCCCATAATTCCGCCAACACCGTGACAAGCGAATACGTCCAAAGTATCGTCCACCTTTTTCAGGCGTTTCCAATTGCACATCAGATTTGAAACAATTGCGGAGATAAATCCTATAAAAATAGCGTGCGGAATTGTCACAAATCCTGCAGCCGGTGTAATAGCCACCAAACCGACAACAGCACCAATACAAGCGCCCAAAGCTGAAACTTTACGCCCATTGACTCTATCAAAAAATATCCAGGATAACATTGCAGTTCCCGACGCAATCGTTGTGGTTCCAAAAGCCATTGCAGCGGTTGCATTCGCTGCCAAAGCAGAACCGGCATTGAAACCAAACCAGCCAAACCAAAGCATTCCAGTTCCAAGGATAACAAATGGAATATTCGAAGGTTCGTGGTGTGGATTTTTTCTTTTGCCAATCATCATTGCGCCTGCCAAAGCTGCGAATCCTGCGCTCATATGAACCACTGTTCCACCAGCAAAATCCTTCACTCCGAAATATTTGTTCAGTAATCCGTCCGGATGCCAAACCATATGACAAAGCGGTGTGTAGATTATTAAACTAAATAAAACCATAAACAATAAGTAAGAAATAAATCTGACGCGTTCTGCAAAAGAACCCGTGATCAAAGCTGGTGTGATGACGGCAAATTTCATTTGAAATAAAGCAAACAGAATAAAAGGAACAGTGGAAGCCATCTTGCTGTGTGGCAAAACACCCACATTATTAAAAAACATGTATGTTGTTGGATTTCCTATCAAACCATAATGAATTCCATTAATGGTGATCCCGATAGATTCTCCGAAAGACAAGCTAAATCCTACAACAACCCACAAAATACTTATTACACCCAAAGCAATGAAACTTTGAAGCATTGTTGAAATCATATTTTTCTTGCCGACCATTCCGCCATAAAAAAATGAGAGTCCGGGTGTCATCAATAAAACCAAACCAGAAGAGGCTAAAATCCAGGCAACGTCGGCTCCTACTATACTGTCTTCTCCGAGAAAAGTACCAGGTAATGGCAAAGACGTCTGTTCCGGCCAGAAGAGGGAAGCAACTGAAATGATACTGATAACTATAAAAGAAATGATCCAGCGTTTTTCGATTTTCATAGATTGAAATTTTGACCCTGCAAATATATAGGGTTAATTTGAAAAAACATATAATTTTAATAAATCAACCATATAATTTTTACTAATAATAAATTAATTTTTAAAAAAATATTTAAATAATAATGAGGCATTAGTTTTGCAATAGACTTTTAAGTAAATATAAAAAATAAAACTATGAGATCAGACATTCCAAAACCAGACAGCGAAACCAACAAAGGTCCTATGATTGCGATTATTGTCGTAGTTGCATTGTTCCTTCTAGGTTATTTTGCTTACATGATGTTCATCCCGCAACAAGTGGAAAATATGAACAAAACCGAAAACATACAGCCAGTAGAACAAACAGTAAAAGACTCCATATAGGAGTCTTTTTTTTATTTTAATTGTGTGGTAAATCTTAGTGAATATGCTTCTCAGCATGATAAGAACTCCTCACCAAAGGCGAACTTTCTACGTGGCGGAAACCTAAGCTTCTTGCAAAATCTCCGTACTCATCAAATTGCTCCGGCGTGATAAAACTCTTCACAGGAAGATGTTTTTTGGTCGGCTGAAGATATTGACCCATCGTGATCACATCTACATTGGCGTTTCTAATGTCCTCGATGGTTTGGAAAACCTCATCTCTGGTTTCTCCCAAACCTAACATTACGCCGGTTTTTGTTCTGTTTTGTCCTGCTTCTTTCAAATATCTTAAAACTTCAAGGCTTCTTTCATATTTTGCCTGGATTCTAACTTCTCTTGTCAAACGTTTTACTGTTTCCATATTGTGAGAGATCACTTCCGGCGCCACTTCCACCATTCTATCAAGGTGTTTTGTAATGCCTTGAAAATCCGGAATCAAGGTTTCCATTGTAGTTCCTGGAGAAATTCTACGGACTGCGTTTACCGTTTCGCCCCAAAGGATTGACCCCATATCTTTCAAATCGTCGCGGTCAACAGAAGTTAAAACTGCGTGTTTGATTTTCATTAATTTAATAGAACGTGCTACTTTTTCCGGTTCGTCCCAGTTCACATCCAAAGGTTTTCCGGTTTTCACACCACAAAATCCGCAGCTTCTTGTACAGATGTTTCCAAGGATCATAAATGTTGCCGTTCCTTCACCCCAGCATTCACCCATATTTGGGCAGCTTCCGCTTTGGCAGATCGTGTTCAGCTTATATTTATCTACCAAATGTCTCAGTTCGCGGTAGTTTTTACCAGTCGGCAATTTTACGCGGATCCATTTTGGTTTTTGAATGGCTGTATCTTGTTGAATTAAATCCTCCATTTTGATCTTAAATTTAAAAATCGGTTTCGTCTTCTTTTAATAACTCGGCCAAAATCTTTTTGGCGCGCATTATTCTCACTTTTGTATTGGCCACAGAAAGATTAAGTTCTTCTGCTATTTCTTTGATGCTTTTTTCCTCGAAAAACCTAAGACGGATAATATCTTGATTCTTAGCATCCATTGTTTCTATGATCTTGATGATCTTTTGCTGGTCTTCTTCGGAGATCAATAATTCCTCGGGAGATCTTGCAAATTCATTCTTTACATCTTGAAGGTTGGCATTTGGATCTTCGTTTTCACGGCTTCTTTTTCTCCAAAAATCGATGATCGTATTTTGCGCGATCGTCAAGATCCAGGTTTTGAACTGGAAGCTGGGATCGAAGAGATCTAACTTGTTCAAGACTTTCGAAAAAACCGAAACCGTGATCTCATCCGCATCATTTTCATCTTTCACTTTGTTCATCACAAATGAGAACACATCCACCCAAAAAGAATTAATGAGTTGTGTCTGAGCCTTTTGATCTTTATCCCGGGCTTTTATGATGAGTGCGAGTAACTGATCTTCTTTCATTTTTTCGACGAACAAAGATAGGTATAATAATTAAAAAAATTCTAAATGGTAAGATTGAGAAATTCTATAATCCAAGGACATTTAGATTTAATTTAAATAACATTTATCAAGATTAAATTGTCTTTAAAATCAGTAATTTTACAGGCTTGATTTTTGTAATGAAATGTCAAAGTAATGAACTAATATTCAGAAAATTAAAAAATAAAATTCAGATAAAAACTATCTGACAATAAGATTAATATGAACAAACAAATCAAATTTTATAAATATCAGGGAACAGGAAATGATTTTGTAATGATCGACAACCGCGATCTTGAATTCCCAAAAAGCACCGAATTTATCGAAAAACTTTGCGACAGACGTTTCGGAATTGGTGGAGACGGATTGATTCTTCTGGAAAATGATGAAAAATCTGATTTCAAAATGGTGTACTACAACTCCGACGGAAACGAAAGTACAATGTGTGGAAACGGCGGACGCTGCATCGTGGCTTTTGCCCATTTTCTAGATATTTTCGAAGACAAAACTACGTTTGATGCGATCGATGGACTTCATAAAGCGGAAATCAAAAACGGCATCGTGAAACTGAAAATGATCGATGTGAAAAACATTAGCACAGACGGAAATGATTTTGTTTTAAATACCGGTTCGCCACATTATGTGAAGTACGTGGAAATGTTAAATAATTATAATGTTTTCAAAAATGGTAACGAAATCCGAAATTCTGAAACTTATAAGAAAGAAGGGATCAATGTCAACTTCGTGGAAGCTGTTTCTGACAAGGAATTGTTTGTAAGAACCTACGAACGCGGTGTGGAAGATGAGACCTACAGTTGCGGAACCGGCGTGACGGCTGCGGCTTTAACTTTTATGGATAAAAACAATCAAACTTCTGTCGCAGTCAAGGTTTTGGGTGGACAGCTGAAAGTTTATGCTGAGAAAAATGGCGAAGGCTTCAGTGATATTTGGTTGGAAGGGCCAGCAAATCAAGTTTTTAAAGGAGATATTGCATTATAATTAAAGATTTAATAATTGAAAAATTAAAAGATTTAAAATTCCAGATCTCTTTTACAAATTAAACTATGAAAAAAATAATTCTTATAATATCTGTTGTCGCTATCATAATCCTGGGATTTTTCGGGATTAGATTTTACAATAAATATATCGGAAACAATGTGGAAAAAGATGGTTTTGTCTTGATTCCGCACAATGCAAAACCTCAACAAATCTTCGATTCTATCTCGCCTTATATTAAAAATAAAGATTATTTTACAAGCATTGCTGAGGACAAAAATCTAAGTGGAAACTTCAAACCAGGCCGCTACGAACTGAAATCGGGAATGAATAACCGGGAAATCGTGAATATGATCCTAGCCGGAAATCAAACACCAAATTCATTTAGAATTAAGGACTTCGACGACGTTTATCAAATGATCGGACGAGTTTCTAAAAAAACGGAAATCGATTCTACGAAATTTGCGAATCAACTGAATGAAATCGCCATCAGCAAAGGTTACAAAAACGCCGAAGATCTAAAAAAATATTTCTTCAACAATACGTATGATTTCTTCTGGACTGTAACGCCGAAAGAGTTTTTCAAAAAATTCGAATCAGATTATAAAGATTTCTGGACGGCTGAAAGAATTGCAAAAGAACAACAATCCGGACTCTCGAGAGATCAGATTTATGCTTTAGCTTCTATCGTTTACAAGGAATCAGGTGGAAAACCCGATGAGCAGAAAACCATCGCCGGCCTATATCTGAATCGATATAAAAAAGGCATGAAACTGCAAAGTGACCCAACTGTAATCTACGCTGTAAAGCAGGCCAGCAATTTCACGCAGCAGATCAAAAGAGTTTACTACAAGCACCTGAAAGCACCTTCGCCATACAATACCTATGCAAACAAAGGCATTCCGCCGGGACCGATTTGTATTGTCGACAAAAATTCTCTGAATGCGGTTTTGGATGCAGAAAAGAACAATTACATTTTTATGTGTGCCGATCCTGCGCGATTTGGCTATCATAAATTCACGGATAATGCAGAGGAACACGCGATCAATGCGAAAGCTTACCAGGATTGGCTGAATAAAAAAGATATAAAATAAGGAGCAACGGCTCATAAATAATAAAGAATGAAAAGAACGGAAATTGTAAGTGTATTTCAAAAGAGAGCTTTTGGCTTAGCCCTTACCATAGGAGCAGCAAGCTTTGTAATGGCTCAGCAGAAAGTGAATGTTTCTGGTAATGTAAAAGATGCAAATGGCGCAGTTGGCTATTCATCTATAACATTCAAAAACAGCCAAAATGCACAACTAAGTGATGCAGTTTTAGCAGATGCAGATGGAAATTACAAACTGGAATTAGCACCAGGAAGCTATGAAGTCGCAATTGAGGCGGTGGATTATAAAAAATTCACCCAAACTATCCAAGTTGAAAAACCCGGACCTATCGCACCATTTGTGATTGTTTCTTCGGGCAAAGCCAACCTAAACAACACAACGGATATCCAAGGTGTGACAATTACTGCAGCTTCTACGAAGCCTTATAAAGTGGAGCTGGATAAGAAAACTTATGATCCTTCTCAGGATATCGTAAGCAAAGGAGGAAGTCTTCAGGATGTTTTGTCAAATGTGCCTTCTGTAGAAGTAGGTACTGACGGATCTGTTTCTATGAGAGGAAGCAGTAATGTCAAATTTTTGATTAATGGAAAACCTTCCGCCCTTCTGGGAATTGATGATGGAGCAAACGCACTACAAAGTATTCCTGCAGATCAAATCGAAAAAATAGAAGTGATTACCAATCCATCGTCAAAGTTTGAAGCGAGTGGAACGGCTGGTATTCTGAATATTATTTTAAAGAAAAGTAAAAAAGCTGGTTTCAACGGAAGTGTTACTGGAACTTTAGGCTACCTTCCTCAAACAAATCTCAATACCAATCTTAGCTGGAGAAAAGGAGACCTTACCGTATTCGTAAATGGTGGTGGCGGATATAGAGAGTCTAAAAATACGAACAGAACTGATATTAATTATTTCTCTGGTGATAGTGACGATCTTGCAAACAGATATTCTAATGCTGTGACGAAAAGCAAAGGCGAAAACTACAATGCAACAACTGGATTACTTTATGATATTAATGAGAAAACGTCTGTCAATGCTTCGGGTACTGTAAGAACCTTCAGCAATGACAGCAACGGTTACACAAATACAAACGAAAGAAATTTTGGCGGAACATCTATTTTCACTCAGCGACTGAATACCGGAAGAAATACCAATTTGGCTTTTCAGGGTGATTTTGGATTGGATCATAAATTTGATGACAGAGGACAAAACATTTCCCTATCACTAAGTTTACAGAGAAACCGTTCAAATAATTTTACGGGAATTGATGAAACCAAGAACAGCGCTTTTAACTTATTGAATATTATTGACCAAAGAACAGTTAATAAAACTTTGGTTGGGAAACTGGATTACGAATTACCAATTGGAGAATACTCCAGTCTGAGCGCAGGTTACAGATTGGATGTCAATGAGAATGATTACAATAATATGGTTCAGGAAAGCAGCAAAAGCCTACCCGATCTGCGTTATTTAGGTTTATATTCTTACACGGCTAATTATAAAGAAATGTTCAATGCATTTTATCTTCAGTTTAAAAGTAAAATCGGAAAGGTTGGCTATCAGGTAGGATTAAGAGACGAGCTTTCAAATGTTACCATCAATTATGAAAACTTACTGAAACCAGGTGAAGAATTATACACAGAACCAATTAATAACAAAAAGAAAAATTACAACAATCTTTTCCCAAGTATTTTCTTGAGCTATGAGATTTCCAAGGACAATCAGTTCCTTGTGAATTATTCCAGAAGAATAGACCGTCCGAGATCTTTCTTTATGATTCCAAATCCTAGCTACAATAATAATCTGAACATATTCGACGGGAATATAGACCTGAATCCATCTTATGTAGATGCTTATGAATTTGGTTACAGTATTTCGAAAAAAAGTTTTACCATCAACCCTACTATCTATTACAGACATCAAACTGAAGACGTAAAGACTATTACTTACAGTAAAATTGAGCTAATTAACGGTGATCCAACAAATATTATCCATACAAAACCTGTCAATGTAGGAACTGATGACAGAATTGGATTGGAAGTTAACTTTACCTGGGATGCTACAAAATGGCTTAAGTTCTTAGGAAACGTTGATGGCTTCAGATATAGTTCAAGTGGAAATTATTTTGATCCCGTTTTAATGAAAGAGCCTTTATCTTTCGATGGAAAGGGTGTTTCTATGAGATCTAGATTAACTTCTACTTTCAAATTGGACAAAACATTAAGTTTTCAAATACAGGGATTCTATGGTGGCCCAAGAAAAACAGCCAGTATGGATAGAAAATCTATGTATGCCGTGAACTTTGGTGCATCCAAAACTGTGTTGAGCGGAAATGGAACTATTTCATTCAACATTCAGGATGTTTTCAATACAAGAGCAATGCGAATGGTAAATTACAATGGCGACTTCACTTCAGAAAATTATATGCAGTGGCAGCCTAGACAGTTTGCGCTTTCTTTCACTTATAAATTCAAACAAGGAGAAAAAGTAGAGCAGCCCAAACGTAAAAAGGACATTAACGCCAATGACAGCGGTGGCGACGAACAAGGTCCAATGTAATTTGAACAGACCAAAACTTAAAATCCTGCAAGTAATTTTGCAGGATTTTTTTTGCATTAATTCAATGAGAATTTACAATATTAAAACAAAAAAAATCCGTCACGCTATGAATACGGGACGGATCTTTTTAACAATTATAATTTAAAGGTCTATTTCTTTTTGTCTTTCAACTCTTCTTTGTCTTTATCAGAAGGGTTCCAGACTTTAACTTCTGCATTTTTATCGATTCCGGATAGGATCTGAACGTTGATTCCGTCGCTCGATCCCAACTTAACATATACTTTTTTGAAGCCGCCATTCGGTTGTTTGACCTCAACAAAGGCCTTGTCTTTTCCGCCGGCTGCTTTTTCGTACTGTATAAGCGATTCATCCAAAAGTAATGCATTTTTCTGAGAACTCAATAGGATTTCGCCATTTGCACTGAAACCTGCACGGATATATTCTCCTGTTTTGTTGTAGACATCACCTTCCACAGCAAATTTAATCGTTCCGCTTTCTTCCGTTCCTTTTGGCGCAATCAAAGTTAATTTACCCGGAAAAGTTTTATTCTGCAAAGCACCGATTACAACATTCATATCCATTCCCTGTTTTAGTTTTCCAGCCTGAGCTTCATCGATATCACCTTTGAATATTAATGAATTAAGATCTGCAATCGAACAAATCGTAGTTCCTGCATTGAAGGAGTTGGCTTCGATTACCTGGCTTCCGACTTTTACAGGAATTTCCAAAACTGTTCCCGCCGCTTTTGCACGGATCTGAGTGGTTGCCATACTCTGCAGTTCCGGTGTAGCTCCGGTTCTTACGATTTGCAACTGTTTCTGAGCAGCATTCAGACTTTGAACCGCCAATTTCTGCTGTTGAATCGTGGTTTGCAACTGCTGTTCAGCGGTAATATATTCCTGTTTGGAAATCACGCCTTGTTTGTACAGTTTTGCCTGCATTTCATATTGTTTCTGCTGGTTTTGAACATTCACTTTCGCATTCGTCAATTGAATCTGCGAATTGCTGACCTGCATTGTTGCATTATTTACTTCGGTAATATTCGGCACAATTCTGATCGTTGCGATTAATTGTCCGGCCTGCACTTTATCGCCCTCGTCCACATTGATTGTCTGGATAATTCCGGCGATGTTCGGTTTGATTTCAATTTCTTCTCGAGGTTCTATTTTTCCCGTAGCCATTACTTTGTCATCCAGATTTTGAATGGTTGCCTTTCTTGTGAGAAAAACTTCATTCTCTCCGGAATTGGATTTGATGAGATAGCCGATTCCGACTACAACAGCCACCACGAACAGCAATCCCAGAAATATGGATAATGCTTTTTTGATTGTAAATTTCTTCTTTTCCATTATATAGAAATATAGTTTGTTTTTGTTTAAATATTAAAAAAATCAAATGATTAAAAGATTAGTGACATTATATATACACTAATTCTTTTTATCAATTTATTCTGACCGCAGTGCTTCAATCGGCCGGATTTTCACCGCTCTTTGTGCCGGAATCAATCCAATGATTAATCCTAGAAAAATCATAATTCCCATTGCAGAAAAGACGTTTCCGTAATCTACTGTTGGATTATAAAAAGGAAAAGCATCGTTGTTCATTGTCAGAACATTGAGAATAATCAGCAGGAAAATTCCCGATAAAAATCCTAATAATCCTGATGATAATGTAATCACAACACTTTCCAGCAAAATCTGATTTCTCACTTCGGATGGTTTTGCACCCAAAGCCCTTCTGATTCCTATTTCCTTGGTTCTTTCTTTCACTGTAATTAATAAGATATTTGAAATGGCAATTACGCCAGCTAAAATTGTTAACGTTCCTACCGTAATCGTCAATAGCTGCATTCCTGTAAGAAATCCTGTTACTTTTTTGAATTCCTTAGCCAGATTGAAACTTCCAAAAGCGTTGGTATCTTCAGGCGAAACGTGATTGATTTTTTTAAGTTCATCTTTCACTTTAGTTTCCACATCAGCCGCTTCTGCATTCGGTTTTCCAACGATGGCAAAAAAACCGACTTTATCGCCTTCATTATACATTCCGGAATAAGTAGAAAATGGAATATAAGCCGACTGGTCATTCTCCATTCCGCCAGTTTTTGGAACCCGAAAAACGCCTATGACATTAAAAAATATCCCTTTCAGATTGACTGATTTCCCAATCGGATTTTCATTTTTCTTGGCATCGAAGAGGTTTTTATAAATCTCCTCTCCTATCACAATCACATTCTTTTTTGATTGAATATCGGCATCATTAATATATCTTCCAAATAATAATTTCTTCTTGGAAATCTGATTACCAACAGGAAAATCGCCCGTGATCATATACGTATTCTTCTTTCCGTTTCTTGAAATCTGATCGCCAGGCGTTCCAAAATTCCCTCGTACACTCTGTGGCGAAATATAATCCACTTCCGGAACTTTCTTGGTAATATATTCTATATCTTTCAGGTGAAGATCCATTTTTCTGCCTTTCGCAAAACCTTCGTAAGGAATATTGGTGCTTTGTGGCCACAGGAAAATCGAGTTGGTTGCAAAACCGGAAAACAATCTGTTGAAACCATTCTCCATTCCGTTGGCAGCACCTAACAGACTCACATACAAAAACATACCCCATCCTACGCCTATCATCGTAAGAAACGTTCTGAGCTTATTATTCCGAAGGGAGTAATAGATCTCTTGCCAGGTATCTCTTTTGAAAAGTATATTCACGTCAGTTATTATTGATGATTGATAATCGATTAATGATTTTATCTAATTCTTAATATTTTAATTAATCTGTTCTAAGTGCTTCAATAGGTTTAATTTTAGAAGCTTTGTAAGCAGGGACAAATCCCGCAATCGCACCGGAAAGGACGAGACAGAAAAATGCCGAAGCAATCAGCCCCCAACCTACAGATGGTTCTGTAATGAAGTAATCTTCCAGGTTATTCCCTATCAGTTTCAAAGCTAAAACTCCAAGTCCGACGCCTACGAATCCGGAAATTACAGTAATGACAATACTTTCCTGAAGAATCAATGCTACAATACCTCTAGGTTTTGCACCAATCGCTTTTCTAACCCCGATTTCCTTGGTTCTTTCCTTAATGATGTAAACCATGATATTACTGATTCCAATGATTCCCGCCAGCAATGTCCCAAGTCCGATGAATCCTACAACTGCTGTGATTACAAACAGGAAAGCAAAAGAATCCTCCGTGTTTTTAGCATTGTTATTGACTCTGATTCCCTGCTGATCATCCGGCGAAATTTTGTGTCTTGCCCTGATATTTTTTTCAAGTTCATTACCATATTTTACGCCTTCTGCCGGTGTCATTTTAGGGTCGTAGGAAAGCATTACGCTGCTGATGGTATCCGAACTTTTCTTCATCTGTTGAAGTGTAGAAAGTGGAATCGAAACGTGACGCTCGTCCCAATCGCCGCCAGGATCGGAGAAAACACCCACAACTTTGAACATCGTTCCGTTGATTTCCAGATCTTTCCCAATCGGGCTTCCGTCGCGGATCATATCGCGCCAGACCATTCTTCCGATGGAGGCTACGTTTTGTTTCAGTTCGTTGTCTCGTTCTGTGATGTAACGGCCGTCGATCATCGTTCGGTTTTCAAGAAATTTTTCGTCGCCCAAAACACCGTTTACCTGATAAGTTCCGCTTTCCTTACCATATTTGATCATCAAAGAGGTTTGATACCTCGGGGAAGCATATTCTAATTTGCCTTCGCTTTCTTTGACGATGGCATCGAAATCATCATTATTAAAAGTAATACTTCTGTCCGATTGCAAACCTGCGTAAGGAAGTGTGGTCTTTCCACCCCAAATCATAATCAGATTGGTGGCATCTCTTGTAAATGCTTTCGCAAATGAATTATTAAGACCATTTCCAATCCCAAATAACACAATGAAAATAAACAGACCAAGAGCCACCGTAAACCCGGAAAGTACCGTCCGCAATACATTACTGCGAATGGAACTGAATATCTCTTGCCAGCGGTCTAAATCAAACATACTTTATAATTGATAATTGATTACAAAACTATTTGGCTAATGAACTCGTCACTTTCTATTCTGCCGTCTTTCAGGACAACATTTCTTTTGGTTTGTGCGGCAACATCTGGTTCGTGCGTTACGACTACAATTGTTTTTCCTTCATTATTGATATCCTGAAGCAGCTTCATAATGTCGTGTGTTGTTTTGGAATCCAAAGCTCCGGTTGGCTCATCGGCAAGGATCAATTTCGGGTCAGATATTAATGCTCTTGCAATGGCAACTCTCTGTTTTTGTCCGCCGGAAAGTTCACTTGGAAGGTGTTCCGCCCATTCTCTCAATCCAACTTTTTCCAGATATTCCAAAGCTTTTTTCGTTCTTTCTTTTCTGGAAACATTTTGATAATACAACGGCAACGCAACATTTTCGAGCGCCGTTTTATAATTAATCAAATTAAAGGATTGGAAAATAAATCCGAGGAAACGGCTTCTATATTCTGCCGCTTTCACTTCTGTAAGATGCTTGATTGGAAATCCGTCCAGTTCATAAATGCCGTTATCCGCTTCGTCCAAGATTCCGATAATATTCAGCAAAGTTGATTTTCCGGAACCGGAACTTCCCATAATAGAAACAAACTCACCTTGGTTGATATTAAGATTAATACCTTTCAGTACGTGAAGCTTGCTCTTACCGGTGTCGTAAGATTTGTTGACATCTTCTATTTTCAGAATCGGATGAGACATTGTCTGGATTTTACATATAAGTAAATGTTACTACGGAATTGTTACAATGAAATAATTAAAAGATTAAAAAAACTGAAAATCAAATCATAATTGAAATCCTGAAATAATGAAAAATCTTGAAAAGTGGCGTCAGCGCGTGAGGGCGGAGGGCATTGTTGGAGCTCTCCCGATAGAAACTTTGCAAAGTTTCTATCGGGAAGCGACTGCCCGCAGACCGACCCATTTTTTTGCGCTGGCCTTTCGTGATGGGAAAAATGGGGCACGCCAAAAAAAATTATATGAGTCCGTAACATTTTGGATGTTTCGAAGTCTTATTGTATATAATTTTTCTTTTATGTTTAAAAAAGTTTTTTGTATTTCGCTTTTATCTCTTGGTGTTTTGGGGTTTTCTCAGAAGAAATGGACGATTCAGGAGTGTGTGGATTATGCGGTCAAAAATAATCTGCAGGTTCAGGCACAGGCTTACAACAAAGATGTGCAGGCAAAAAATCTGGAAATGGCAAAAAGAGAATATCTGCCTTCGGTTTCAGGTACTTTTTCCAATAGTGCAAGTTTTGGAAATTCGCAATTCGTAAATACAACGGTAAGAAATGATAATTTTAATAATAACGCAAATGTTGGTGCTAATATTTTAGTTTACAATAACGGCAGGTTGGAAAAAACAATTCGTAAAACCGGTTTTGATGTAGATGCAAGTTTGCAGGACATTGAAACAATTAAAAATAATATTGCGCTTCAAATTGCACAGCAGTACCTTTCTGTAATGCTGAACAGAGAAATTAAAAAAATCTCTGAAAGCGCAATGGAAAACGCACAAAGATTATATGATCGCGCGAAAATAACAACAGATGTCGGAACGACTGCGCAAACTGTGCTGGCAGAAGCAACTGCTTCGCTTGCAAGAGAAAAGCAAAATGTAAAAACAGCACAAATCAATGTTGATAAAGCTTTGTTTGCAATGGCGCAGATTTTACAGCTTCAGGATTACAAAACCTTCGATGTTGTTGATATTCCTGTTCCTGATGAATTGACGCCTCAAACAGAAACGGTGGACGAAGTTCTTAATATCGCTTATGGATCTCAACCTGTAATCAAAGCGGCTGAAATCAGAATAAAAGCAGCGGAAGCACAGACAGAAGTTGTAAAAACTAACTTTTGGCCAACAATAACTGCAACTGCAGGAATTGGAACGCTATACAACAATCAACTGTATACTAACAATTTAAATTTCGGAAATCCCCTAGGTCCTTATGTTAAAGAGCATAGTTTCACACAACAGTATAAAGATAATTTTGGACAGCAAGTAGGAATTAATGCAAACATTCCGATCTTCAATAAGGGAAATACTAAGCTGCAGGTTGAGCAAACCAAAATCAATGAATCGATTGCGAAAAACAATTTAGAACAACAGAAATTCCAATTGAAACAGGACATTCAGCAGGCTCAGTTCAATGCTGATTCCAATTACGAAATTTATATTTCCGCAATGGAAGCTGAAAGAAGTACAAAACTGGCACTTGATTTCGCTACAAAAAGTTATGACGCCGGACGTTCAACCATTTATGACGTTACGATTGCGAGAAATAATTACGCGAATGCCCAAGGTTCTGTTGCTCAGGCAAAATACAACTATCTATTCAGCATCAAAGTATTGGATTTCTATGCAGGCCGTGGCATTTCGCTTTAAAATTTAAAGATTTTTTGTTATCTTTGAGAGATGCAGACCTTCGGAAAAGATTTACTCAGAGATATAAAAATTGCGGAATTATTGGGCGAGAATGCTCATAAAATTTATTCTCCGCCATATCGTCCTGTTTACAGTTACGAAGATATTCTGACACGAAATCCAAAGTTCGCGGCCGTCAATATTTTACTTTATTTAAAAAATAACGAATGGCATTTTCCGTTAATTGTGCGTTCTCAAAATGAACGTGACAGACACAGCGGACAAATCTCTCTTCCCGGCGGAAAAAACGAAAAAGAAGATTTGGATTTTGCGCACACAGCGAAACGTGAAACTTCCGAAGAATTGGGAATTGATGAACATTACGTAAGAATCATCCGAGAAATGTCGCCAATTTACATTCCGCCGAGTAATTTTTATGTTCACTCTTTTGTTTCTTACACCAAAAAAAATCCTGAATTTTTCCTTCAAGAAAGTGAAGCGGTAGAATTGATAGAATTTCCGATTTCCTCTTTATTAAGTCTTCCCGACCAGCCAAAAAATATGGTTTTGCCATCTACCAACGGTGCGGAAGTTCCCGTCATCGATTTTAATGGCTACATCATCTGGGGCGCTACCTCTATGATTCTCAGCGAATTTAGTAACTTATTAAAAAATGTTTAGTTTTGCAGTAATTCCTACAGCTTAGGAACGGAAATTGGTTATCCATTTCAACACACAACATTGATTTTTAGTCTCAAAACTAATTAAACGTAAATGGCAAAAAAAAATATTTTTACCGATTCTTTTGGAAATATTTATATTCTGAAAAGAGTGATCATCTTTATTTTGGGCGTTGTTTCTTATAGAAGATTCAATGGCTTCAACAAATTGAAGATCACAGGAACAGAAAATCTTTCCGATCTGCCAGACAGCAATGTGCTTTTCGTTTCCAACCATCAAACTTATTTTGCTGATGTCGCTGCGATGTATCACGCTTTTTGTGCGGTAAATAATGGCTATCATAATACGATAAAAAATCCGGTTTATCTTCTCAATCCAAAAGTCGATTTTTATTATGTTGCCGCAGAAGAGACGATGAATAAAGGAATTCTCGCAAGAATTTTCAAAATCGCCGGAGCAATTACAGTGAAAAGAACTTGGCGTGCCGAAGGTAAAAATGTCAACAGAATGGTCGACCTTTCTGAAATCGAAAATATTATGAAAGCCCTCGACAACGGCTGGGTCATCACTTTTCCTCAAGGTACGACTTCCGCTTTTGCCCAAGGAAGAAAAGGAACGGCAAAACTCATCAAAAACCAAAGACCAACCGTGATTCCAATCAAAATAAACGGTTTCCGACGCGCATTCGACAAAAAAGGTCTGAAAATAAAAGTGACAGGCGTGAAACCGACGATGGAGTTCAAACCGGTTTTGGATATTGACTACGACAACGAATCGGCGACGGAAATCCTGGACAAAATAATGCACGCCATCGAGCAAACTCCGGAGCACAACATTCTCCACAATTACGACACCAAATTAAAAGAAACTAAAACACAATAATAAAAAACGGCTACTGAAAAAAGTAGCCGTTTTTGTTTATAATTGAATGATTGACTTATTCATAGTCTCTCATCTATCAGTCTATTATCTCTTAGTCTGAAATCTAAGCTTCAATACTTGGAACCTGCACATTCTCATTAGCATCTTTTTCATAATCAATGCCATCCACTTCGAAACCGAAAAGATTAAAAAATTCTTTTCTGTAACCTGCGATATCACTGATTTCAGAAAGGTTTTCTGTGGTGATTTCTTTCCACAATTTATCAACTTCTGCCTGCACATCGTCCGCCATTTCCAAATCGTCGATTCTGATTCTACCAGCTTCATCCAAAGGAACTTCGCCATTTTCTGTGTACAATCTATCAGCAAAAAGTCTTTGAATTTGCTCAATAGTTCCCTCGTGTGTTCCTTTTGCTTTCATCACTTTGTAAAGTAGAGAAATATACAATGGAACGACAGGAATCGCAGAACTGGACTGAGTTACCAAAGCTTTGTTTACAGAAACGTAAGATTTTCCATTAAGGTCTTCCAACAAATCATTTAGAACTGTCACAGTAGCTTCAAGGTCATTTTTTGCTTGTCCTATTGTTCCGTTTCTGTAGATTGGGAAAGTCAATTCTGGGCCGATGTAAGAATAGGCAACCGTTTGAACACCGTCAGCCAAAACGCCAGCCGCTTTCAAATCTTCGATCCAGAATTTCCAGTCTTCGCCACCCATTACAGCAACAGTATTTGGAATATCTTCTTCGTTTTCAACCGGAGCAATCGTCACATCAGAAACTACGCCTGTATGAAAATCAACCGTTTTGTTGGTATAAGAATTCCCGATTGGTTTAAGAACTGATGAATGTGCAACGCCCGTTTTTGGATGCGTTCTTCTTGGAGAAGCCAAACTGTAAACCACCAAATCAACCTGACCAAGGTCTTTTTTGATTAATTCAATCGTTTGTTTTTTGATGTCGTCTGAGAATGCATCACCATTGATACTTTTGGCGTAAAGTCCAGCTTCGTGCGCTTCTTTTTCGAAAGCTGCCGAATTGTACCAGCCAGCAGTTCCCATTTTACCTTCAGAAGCTGGTTTCTCGAAGAAAACACCAACTGTAGCCGCGTCGGAACCGAAAGCCGCTGTGATTCTGGAAGAAAGTCCGAAACCTGTAGAAGCACCGATTACCAAAACTTTTTTTGGTCCTTTTTTGATAGCGCCTTTTGACTTTACATATTCTATTTGATTTTTTACGCTTTGAAGGGCTCCATCTGGATGCGCAGTCAAGCAAATAAATCCTCTTGTTCTTGGTTGAATAATCATTGTTGAAATTATTTTTAGCATTGCAAATTAAAGAAATTTGAGCAAATAATGAGGAATTTTTGTTTAAAAAGAACTTATTAAATTTTATTTTGATTAGCATTAATGAGACTTTACGAATGTGTGAATCTTTATTTTATGCAATCGATTGCGCAGGTTGTTATTTTTTTTAATTTTACTGCGGTCAGTAAGTTATAAAAAGTCGAATCTACCATTAAGCCTTGTCAAGGTTTGAAACCTTGACAAGGCTTTTAAGGAAATCCGATACATTGGGAAAAGTTTGATTGATAGACAAACGTTGAACCTTGCGAAAGCGCAACCCGACTTGAATGGAGCTCATTTTCTGTGGCGGGAAAAGCGAAGGCAAAATAGCGGGAATGGAAGGCGGAAAAGTTGCCCAAATTATAATTAATGAACTGACTTAACTAAAACATTTATAATCAATCAAAAGAACTCATATCAATAAACAATGAAAAAACTATTAATAGGTCTTGCGTTTTCTGTTGCAACGCTCATTTCTGCTCAGAAAAATGACCTCCAATATTACATCGAAAAAGCGCCATTCAAATTTGGAGCAATGGTTTTGCCTAATATTCCTGAAAAGGATTACAACTTCAAAGATTTTGGAGGTATTGCCGATGGAAAAACGTTGAATACCAAAGCCTTCGAAAAAGCAATCACAACCATCTCGGCGAATGGTGGCGGAAGATTGATTGTCCCAGCTGGAACTTGGTTGACGGGTCCAATCGAACTGAAAAGCAAAATCGATTTCCATGTTGAGGAAGGTGCGATTGTGCAATTTAGTAATGATGTAAAGCAATTCCCAATCAGAGAATCTTCACCCGGAAAATTTGAAGTGACAGCGCCGATCTGGGGAAATAATCTGAAAGATGTTTCTTTCACCGGAAAAGGAATTTTCGACGGCGCGGGAGAAGCTTGGCGTCCTGTGAAGAAATTCAAAACAACGGATGCACAATGGAAGGAATTGCTGGCGAAAAAAGGAAGCACGCTGAGCGACGACGGGAAAATCTGGTGGCCTAGTGAAGCTGCAAAAAACGGTGAAGAATTAGCAAAAGTGATTACAAAAACCCCGGGCGCAACAATCGAAATGTACGAGCAAATCCATCATTTTCTAAGACCGATGATGTTCACGCTTTCCAAAGTGACGAATCTTTTGATTGACGGACCGACGTTCAGAAACTCACCGAAATTTGTCATCAATCCAAAACAAATTACAAATCTTGTCATCAGAAACACAACCGTTTACAATCCGAAATGGGCGCAAAATGGTGACGGAATTGATATCAGTGCTTCGAAAAACGTGATTATTTATAATACAAAAGTAAACGCCGGTGACGACGGAATCTGTATGAAATCCAGCGGAACTCCGAAAAATGGCGAAGCAAATCTGCAAAACGTCATCATCGCAGAATGTACTGTGAATGAAGGTCACGGCGGTTTTGTCATCGGAAGTAATACGGACGGCGGAATGAAAAACATCTACGTCACCAACTGTACTTTTGACGGAACAGATATCGGAATCCGTGTGAAAAGCAACTCCGGAAGAGGTGGCGATGTAAGCCAAATCTTTATCGAAAATATCGAGATGAAAAACATTATTAAAGAAGCGGTGATGTTTGATACCTTCTACGCTGATGCGCCTGTTGGAAGCACAAAAGAGAATGAAGCAGCTCAGCACACCGGAGAAAAAGTTCCTTACTTCCACGATTTTTATGTGAGCAATGTTAATTGCTTTTCCTCGGAAACGGCTTTCAGTTTCAGTGGACTTCCTGAGAAACTGATTGAGAATCTTTTCTTTAAAAACGTGAATATCACGAGTAAGAAAGGAATTATTGGGAAAAATGCCAACAACATCGTTTTTGAAAATGTAAAAATAAATAACAGTACAGATTATAAAATCGATAGTAATCTGAAGAAAGCAATTGTTGTGAAATAATTTTTTACAATTATTAAGGTGTTAATTTAAAACCCTTTCAGATTGAAGCTGAAAGGGTTTTTTCTATTTTAAAGCGATGGAAAAATCGTCATTCATTAATAAAACTCCTTCCTCCTGACCTTGTGTGAAACCTTTCAGTTTCGAAGTTTTACTTTTGAGAATCAAATCCTGAAGTTGTTTTTCTGACAGTTTTTTTCCTAATATTTCGAATGAAACTTTGAAACCACAAGCTTTGAAATCCGAACAGCCGATGGCGGTTTTTCCTTTCATCAAATTGTTGGCTTTGCACTTTGGACATTGGGTTTCGATCCAGATGATTTCGGTTTTTACTCGCGGTACTTTTTCTTTTTGTGGTGCAGGTTTTTCTTCTTCAAAATTGATGACTTTTCCTTTTGAACTGATGACTTTTCGGGTCAGTTCTGTTACCATTTCTATCAATTCATCCTTGAATTGGTTTGCCTCGTACTCCCCTTTTTCGATTCTACGGAGTTTTGATTCCCATTCTCCTGTCAGTTCCGGGCTTTTAAGCACTTCATCTTCGATGGTGTCAATCAATTCTATTCCGATTGAGGTTGCGAAAATATTTTTCTTTTTGCGTTCGATGTATTTTCTCCGGAACAAAGTTTCGATGATGTTGGCTCGGGTTGATGGTCTTCCGATGCCGTTATTTTTGAGCATTTCGCGGAGTTCCTCATCTTCGACCTGTTTCCCTGCGGTTTCCATTGCTCTCAGCAAAGTTGCTTCCGTGTATGGTTTTGGTGGCGAAGTTTTTCCTTGGTGAATCAATGGAGCGTGTTCGCCTTTTTCGCCAGCCACGAATTCCGGGATTGTTTGTTCCTCGTCTTTATCTTTTTCGTCCTTTTCTTCTTTTTTGTCTTTGGCATAAACTGCTCGCCATCCAGGTTCCAGGATTTGTTTTCCCGAAGCTTTGAACGGAATCGTCCCAACTTGTCCTTCCACCAAAGTATTTGAAATCTTACATTCTGGATAAAAAACAGCGATGAATCGTTTTGCGACAAGGTCATAAATTAATTTTTCCTCACGACTCAAGTTTGATGAAGGCGGAATTTCTGTCGGGATAATCGCGTGGTGATCCGTCACTTTCGTATCATCGAAAACGGCTTTTGTTTTCGGGATTGGTTGTGAAAGTAATGGCGAAATCAAGTCTGAATAAATCGTCATACTTCTCAGAATTCCACCGATTTTTGGATAGAGATTTTCCGATAAGTAAGTCGTATCAACTCTTGGATAGGTCGTGTGTTTTTTCTCATATAGACTTTGAATATAATTAAGCGTATGTTCGGCAGAGAAACCAAATTTCTTATTCGCTTCTACCTGAAGTCCCGTCAAATCAAATAATCTTGGATTCTTTTCTTTTCCTTCCTTAATTTCAAAAGAAACGATTTCGAATTGATTTTTCTTGAGATATTCTAAACCTTTTTCAGCTTTTTCCAAAGTTTTTAATCGGTCGATTGAAGCACTGAAAAGCGCATCCCGATATTTTGTTTTGAGTTCCCAATATTCTTCCTGTGAAAACGCATCGATTTCTTTCTGACGCTGAACGAGCATTGCCAAAGTCGGTGTTTGAACACGTCCAATTGACAAAACGGCTTTGTTTCCTCCAAATTTTTTAGTGAATAATCTCGTTGCATTGATTCCCAAAAGCCAGTCGCCGATTGCTCTCGCATTTCCTGCTTGATACAAATTTTTGTAATCTTCCGCAGGTTTCAGATTTTCAAAACCTTCTTTGATGGAATCTTCCGTCAAGGACGAAATCCAAAGGCGTTTCATCGGTTTGTCACATTTTGCTTTTTGCAAAACCCAGCGCTGGATGAGTTCTCCCTCTTGCCCGGCATCACCACAATTGATGACTTCATCACATTCTTCCACCAATTTTGCGATAGTGTTGAACTGTTTCTCAACGCCATTGTTATCAATCAGTTTGATTCCGAATTGTTTGGGAATGATGGGCAGGAAAATTAAATCCCAGGATTTGAAATGTGGTGCGTAATCCTGCGGTTCTTTAAGCGTGCAAAGATGTCCGAAAGTCCAGGTGACGCAATAGCCGTTTCCTTCCATATAACCGCTTTTGGGATTATTGGCTCCCAAAACTTTGGCAATATCACGGGCAACGCTGGGTTTTTCGGCTATACAAAGTTTCATCTGTAGTTTTATTGTCTTTTTAAGGTCAGATGGAACGTCAAGACGTTTCATATTATCTCTGGAAATAAGGCTTGCAAAAATGCGATTTTTTATGCGAAAAAACGAGGAATTTTAAACGCAAAGACTGCAAAGATTTTTTTATTGATATTGAAAATATTTTTAAGGTTCGCAAAACCACTTCAACAAGCTCAGTATAAACTTCAAACTCAGCAAAGAAATTCAGAAGTTTAATAGTTTCCAAGCCTGACAACGGTATTGCCGGCAGTTATAAGGATGAAATAGGCGGGCACAATGATCATCAAAGCAATATGAACAGTCAGTCAAGCGGTGTGAAGGTTTAAACAAGTACGTCTTGTAGGTCTGAAACCGTGACAGCGTTAAACACCTTCTGGTAGAGGGTTTGACAGCAATGACAACGACCAAAGAAGCGGTGACAATGACTAAATAAGCAATGACAATGACTAAAGAAGCAATGACAGTGACCAAAGAAACGGTGACGAGGATCAACTAACCAGTGACAAGGATCAATCAACCAGTGACAAGAATCAACCAACCATTGAAGGATCAACTAAGCGGTGACAATGGTTAACCGAGCGGTGACAAGGATTAACCAAGCGGTGACAATGATCATCGAAGTGGTGGCAGTAGCTTTTTTGTTGTTTTGATAAATTAAGGTGTTTTTATGCTGAATCTGCGCCCCGACTTGAGTGTAGCTCTTTTTGTCATTGCGATTGCATAAAAGTTCTACTGATAAATTAGAGTCGATCGCAATGGCAAAAAAGCGGGAACGGAAGGCGGATTAAGGCGCCCCAAGTAATGGAAATAAAAAATCCCTCCGAAGTCTGAAACTGCGGAAGGACTGGAGAAAATAATATGAGAAACTAAATGTGTTCTATCTAAAAACCTTGTTCGAAAACTTTAAGTAATTCGGTTTGCTGGATGACTTCGTTTTTGCTGTTGATGAGATTATAATTGGCTTGTAGCCAGTTGTTTCGTACAATAAAAAATGTGTAAGCGTCCATCAAGCCTTCTTTGTATTTCTCTTCGGATTTTTGGAAGGATAGTTTTTGATTTTCGAAGTTTGCGGTTAATAAATCGTACTTTTCTTCGGAATTCTGGAATTGCGCTTTGATGGAATTGATGCTTTGCGTGAGATTATTAATCACAATTTCTTTGTCGTAATTGGTATTGATGACATTCAGTTTGGCAATCTCGACATTATTTTTGACCTGAAGTTTATTGAAAATCGGAATATTGAGTCCGAATCCTACTTGCTGATTCTTATTTCTTTTGAATTGATCCGACAATGCATCAGCCGGTTCGCCTAAAGTTTTATTGTAGAAAGTGGACCAATTGTAAGAACCATTCAAAGTTGGAAGATAGGCAGATTTTGCGATCTCTACATTTTTCTGCTGCGATTTTATTTCTGTCTGAACAGATTGATAAGCCGGATTTTTCTCCAAAAGATTCTGTACAAAATTCGAATCATTAAAATTCGAAGTGGCAAGAGCATCGTCTTCCATTTTGAAATCCAAAGAATCTTTGGTGATTGCTAAGGCATTCATTAAATTAATTTTAGAAATATCTCTGGAATTCTTGGCAGTAACCCATTGTTCCTGTAAAGTTCCGAGATTGGCTTTGATGTCATAAACATCACTTTTTGGACGGTTCCCGATCTCCACTTCTTTCTCTGTGCGTTTGATCTGATCTTCGATTCCGGAAATCTGGGTTTCCAGAACACCGAGCCAGCTTTTGCTGTTCTGATAATTGAAAAACATTGTGATGACATTCAGTTTGACTTCATTTTGTGCCTGTTTCATTTTGAAAGTTGAACTTTCTTTGTTGATTTTGGACAATGAAATATTGAGGTAATTTCGCCAGTTCATCAGTTCCCAATTGGCTTGCGCATAGACATTATCATTTTGTGTGTTTATGCTTTCCCTTTGATTATTCTGCGGGTTGATTCCGTTTCCAAAGTTGTAATTGTGATTGATTCCTGCATCTACTGACGGCAGCAACATTCCTTTCGCAGCAGAAATCTGACGGTCGTTTTTCTGGATATTGACAGACGACTGCTTTACCAACGGATGATTGGCGGAGGCAAAATCCAGACATTGTTTCAGAGTCCAGCTTTGCTGAGCGGGAAGAAGGTTTGTGATTAGTATGAAGAATAGTTTTTTCATAATAGATTGTCGTTGGCAATTTTAGTTTTTGGGATAAGGAATTGCTTTGTCTAGCTCTACTGGCCAGTAATTATTTACAATGTCTTTCTGCAGAAATTTTCTTTTCTGGTCAAGCTGTTCCAGACTCGTGATTTTCTCTCCAGAAATCATGACCGTTCCACCATTTTTAAGTGCGTTTTTCATATCCGCAGTCGGGTCACTGTAATAATCGAGTTTTACTTTTTGAAATTGTTTCAGGGAGACTTTCACTGGCTGATTCCCGTAATGTGTTTCCAGAAAACTGGTTGTGGAGAAAGTCTCGGGAAGATTGATACTTCTTGATAAAGTGTAGCTGTAATCGGCTTTGTCATCCTGCAATTCGAAAATCAATCCTGGCAAACCGCGGAATTTGTACGGCCCTTCCTGAAAAGGGATCGCGGAGCAGAACCAGGCTGTCCACTTTCTCCCGCCGAAATTAGTTGTTGCTTTTTGCAAAGTATATTCCGCGCTTTTTTTGGTTTCGTTTACGATTTTCCAATTCATTTCATCTTTGGACTCTGTCATAAAATAATCAAACATATTGTCGTGAAAAGCTTTGTTCTCATTAGAATTGGTTTTTCTTAAAATCAACTGGTCAGACTGCGTATTGGACTGCCAGTTTTGTCCTGTTTTCTTGCTGATAGAATCATTTCTAAGGAAATCATAATCGTAGAATTTGGTAAAATCCTTATCGATGTCCAGAACCATATTCATTTTTAC